>Ga0209716_1000559_pt1 | contig 34298 bp, 19 predicted proteins | sample COGITO_mtgs_1205_FD_184811 | JGI IMG/M metagenome (GOLD analysis project Ga0209716, IMG submission 184811) | Pelagic marine microbial communities from North Sea - COGITO_mtgs_120531 (SPAdes) (version 2) | ecosystem: Environmental > Aquatic > Marine > Epipelagic ...
GTTCCTGCAGGATTTAGTGCAACTTTATCTGCCCATGCTGTAACATTGTCAGGTGCGGTTATTATTTGATCTACTTGGAACTGATCACCTACTGCACGATAAATTACAAGTTTTGTATTTACAGTACTATCGTTGTCTGCTTCTTGCTGTTTACTTGTTACAACTAGTACTTGTGCATCGTTACTAATATCAAAATTCTTACTAAATTCTAATATATTTTCAATAGGATCAAATACTTCTTCGTTATAAAATGCATTTGCTGTTAAGTTAGGCAAATACCCTACATAATCAATATTAGTACTCAACAAAGTCCAAGAGTTATTTGATTCACTAGGAATTGATGCTCCAACTGCTATATTAGTAGCAGCTTTCCATAATTTATTATCTTGTACAACAATGTTTTCTTTTTTATAAGTGTATGTATTATCAAATACGCCGCGGTAATTTGAATCTTTACCGTGTTTCCAACTTATATTATTCCAATAAATCGGATCTGTAATTACATTTTGTGAATTAGTTGTTGCTTTTTGGCAGATGTAGTAATTGTCTTTGTATATTACAATATCATTAACTTCGTAAGCTGTAATTTTATATTCGCCTTTGAAACTATCAGTTAGTTTTGTGCCATGGCGGAATAATTCAATTGATCCAGGATGAGCTCTTCTTTCAGTAGAGTCATCGCCTGGTAGTACAACACTGTTGCTGCTAACTAATAACGTATAATAGTTTCCTGTTTGTACTATTTTAACAGTTTCACCAAAGTGTCGATTAGCTGCTCTATATTCTGAAACAAAAACATTTTGGAATCTATAAGTTCCATCGCGCAATTTTCTGTAAATAGCAACAGCACCTTCATTTTCAATTGTTTTTTCTGTTCCGAATTCATTAGCTGGAATATTATAAATTTGTATATAATCTTTGTTTAAGCTAAACGGTGGGTTTGGCAAACGTTCGATTCCCAATTCTGTTGTCTCATCAAAGAACCAATATTCTTCGTCAATGATTTTCGGAGTTTCAACAATGTCAAAATTAGTAGTATTCTCAAATACTACTAATTTACCTACAAGAGAATTTCCTAGTATTATACTGTTGTTAATATCTGTTATAGTACCAATTGCACGATCTACATCAGTTGCGCCGCGCAACGACGTGTTTGCCTTTCTACGTATTTGAAAGCGTCCGATATTTGATTGTTCTAACCACTCGCCGCTTAATACTTTTAAATAAATTCTAACATTGTTAAATTTTCTCTGCATAAACATAACTTCTGCACTACTAGTAGTAATGCTTGTTAATGCTAAACCGCCTTGACCGTCTCTTGGATATTGGATATCTTCAACAATATCGCCAACTTGTGGTTCAAATGCAAACCCTTGGAAATCAAATTCGCTCAATTCAAAATCGATATAACCGTCCCATAGATCAACAATAGTCTGCTGTTTGTTTATATTGTTATATGTAAAGCCTGCTCCGGCAACATCGATTATTCTATTGTCAAGATTATATAATCTCATTTCAGTAGTATTGCCCACTGTTAAAGTGTCGCTATAAGTTTTACCAACTCTAACTACCCACTTGTTACTTAATACATCTTGCTCAACTCCATCTTGTGCATCGGCTCCTGCTGGATCTCCTCTATAAGATAAGTTTTCAATATAACTCACGTTGTTTTTATCTGTAACATATACACCAATGTCGCCTACAGTTGATTGAATATTATAATATGGATTAAGATCTCTTACTGATCCTTGTAGTTTAACATCAGCATAAACTAATCCACGACCAGTATCATAATATATACCGTTGTTTGAATATTCAAATCCAGTGTTAATCATCCAATAGCCAGCAACTGCATCACTAGGTGTATATGTTAACTCTTCAGTATAAAATCCAACAAAGTCTAGTTCTTCAATAAACAGCTCGCCTGTAACATCAAATACACCGTTTGTATTTTTAAGGTATACAACCGCACTGTCTCTACGAGTACTTACATAAGCTACTTCGGCACTACCAGTATCGCTTGTAACAACAGATCCTACAACTGGTAAGGATATAAATGTTTCAAGAAATAACACATGGTCAATTTTTTCAACAATATTATGTTCTTGAGATATAAAATCTTTATTGATTAACGGAATATTCCCGTCAAATGGGATGTAATTATCAAGTGTAGGATATGTATAGCTACGCTGATTCCAAAATAAATTTAATATATCGCCTGGTTTAGTACCAATATACATATCTTTAGGAGCACGTACTAGTAAGTGACTTGTTGTATTATTTTCTAATCCCGGGTCGCCGGCTACTAAAAGATTTAACGTTGTGCTATCGCTGTCTGCTTGAGCAGCAATATTTATATATGTATCAAATGTACTAAAAGGCTGATTTCCAATTTCAGGAAGTATTTCTCTGTTTGCTTTCCATAAACTTTCTCTATAGCGTACAATATCATTTTTAATATAAGTAGCATCTGGTTGAAAATCAAAAGTCTCTTGACTAGTATTAGCATCAATTTTATATGCTAGTTTAGTTTTCACACTACTTGCATTTGGTATACCGACAACAAGGTATTCCCCGTCTGGTGATACTGAAATACTTTTACCAAATTTAATATTACTGATATTAAATAAATTATCATCTTCAAAGATTATTTCTTGGTCTAGTATTAAATTATTTTGTTCTCTAGTTCTTCTATAATAAGAAACTTTTCCATTTGCATCATCAGGTGCTGAAACAAAAACATTATTGTTATCATGTGTTATAGCAACGCTATCACTAAATTTTTGATCTGTACTATCATATTCCGAAGTATTAAAAATAGATTGAGAATTTAGATATACAGGATTATTTTCTAAAACAGCCCATTCGTCATTATAAGTATCAATCCATAATTTTTGATTGTCGTATATTGTTTGGTTAGTTGCAGCATTTATTTCGGCAACATTATCAACTCGTATTGTTCTTAATGTAGATATTACATAACTTTCATTGTTTTCTACTTCGAGGTCTGTTATTTCGTTATCTAACGGAACTCTAATTCTAACAGTATTAAGGTTAATACTATCAATCTCGTACAATCCGTTAATATTATATGTTTGTGCTTCACGAACTCCGATATAATCTCCTACAACAAAGTTTTCAATTGCCCACTTGTCTAAAGTTAGTTCAACTAACCTTAGTCTGTTTGTAGCAACTTCAGTAATAAGAGTGTTTATACCAATAACATTAACTTTTGATCTTATTAATTGTTTTACTGTCCAAGACTTATTGTCTGTATCTGTTACCCATATAGTATTTCCAAGACTGATTAAATTAGTGTTAACTGATGCAAGATCTAATAAGTTGCCTACAACAAAATCAACATCATCTTCATTTACATATCCTGAAGTTCGAATATACTCATTAGTTAAAGGTTTAGTCGGAAATGGTGCATGATCGTAGTCTGCAGGCTTATCAAATACTTCATTTGGAAGTATTCTGTATATTTTATCAAAGTTAGTTGCAGGTAATGTGTTTACAAGTTCAACTGCTTGAGGAGATTCTTGCATTTTATCTTGTTTCAAGTTATATTCAACCTGCTGTACATCATCAACAGCACCGTAACGTCCAACTTGAATTGCCCACTCTTCATAGAATTCTAAATTGTCAGTTGTATTGCCTAGTGCATTAAACAATTTAGTAAACACATTTAGAGTGCCTTTGTCTGCTATCGCACCTCTATAGAATTTAAATTGACTTACATCGTCATTTATAATATTAGCAAGATATTGACGTTTTTGATATCCGATCAAATGCTGTGCCATTGTTTGCTGTTCGACATCAAAGCTATCTGAATCTAAATCGTAAAAATCAGTAAACTGTGTAATTCTATAATCAAAGTTAGTCATTAACTGTGGCATAGGCTTTTCGCTAAGTCTATACCAAAAATTAGAGTTAAAGTTTTGTGACCCTGATACATTAATTGTTGCTACATAATAATATTGTTTGTATTTTACAATGTCACCGATATGATAATCTTTCCAAGCAGTCCAGTCAGTAAATCTTGCATCATCGTAAACAAATCCAGGAATATTTAATCCGCCGTTCCAATTGTCTGATCTATAACCGTTAACACGAATACGCTCTTGTCTATATCCAGTTGCAGGATTATATATGGTATCATTGAAGTCTGTAGTATTATCAAGTAATACTACATGTTCTTTTTGTACTAATGGTAATTCAACGTGATATAATCCTTCTTCAGTGCCTACTGTTTCAATACCAAAACTATTTTGATCTCTTAATAGACTATTAAATTCAGAATCTAAAAATAAACCGTCTGCTTTGAGAACATTATATCCATAAAATTCATCTTTAATATTATCAACTACATAGTAATCTTTTTTAAATTCTAGTAGATTTGCAGCAGGACTTAAGGCAATTAACGAGTTATTTGCCCATCCTTGTGTTGTCCAGAACAAGAACTGTTTTGCTGCTGTATTCCAGTTTTCAACTTCATTAGTGCCGCTAATAACATTTTCAAAACTAAATCCAATCTCTAGTTGTCTTGCGCTATAACCTAATATAAAGTCAACAACTTCTTGTGCTGTACTAAAACGACTTCCGTATTGCAAACGTTTAACTGAAGTAGTATCAAAGTTTTTCTTAAACTCTGCTGTTCGGCCGCCGGTAAGAGGCAATGCAGGAAGTTTGACAATATTGTCTGTATCAAATGTTTTGCTACTAGTAAATGAATCAATAACTCTGTAGTAAGCATTGTTATGTAAAATTACTTCTCCACTTAGGTATGAAGTATTTGAATCCCATAGAACTACTTTTTCACTTATGCCGCCAACTGTTACTACACTTGCTGACGAATCCTGTATTGAACTATAATATTCAAAATAAGGTTTTTCTAAATTATAACCCCTGACAATATAGCCTAGTTCGGCCCGTTCAACTACTATTCCACTATACACTGCTAGTTTGCTGGGACTACTTGTATTTAAGAAAACTTGATAATTTTCTTGTGGTACAAAAATACCATCTTGAGTAAGAGATTGTGTAGGAGACCTACTATCAAGTACTAGATTAAATTTTTCCTTACTTGTAAACCCTGCAATTTTAATAGCAAGTTGGTTAGTAATGTTTTTTAATTCAGTTTTATAATCTTCATAAACTGTTAGAATATCACTTGCAACTAGATTGTAAATGTAATTTACTAATCCAGATGTATTAGTTCTAACATCTGATTTAAATGTATTCGGTAAGTTTAAATCTTTGAGAACGATCGGTTTGTTAGTTGTTATATCAACCCATTGATTTGCTAAATTTTTGGATATTCTTGAAATATCAAACCCTAATCCCATAGTTTTTGCAGGTTGATTTAACAACATTGTTGTTAATACTGAAAACGGATATTCAGAACTTCTGCGCCATGCATTTTCTACAGGGGTATAATCTCCAAATTTAAAATTATTAGTTGCACTTCTTATATCAAAATCTTTAGCATATCTTGAATCTAATGGTGATAATAATTTTCCAGTACTATCAACTGGGATAAAATTAGTTAACCCAGGGCGAGCATATTTAGGATTAATTCTTGTATTATTAGGCTCTGCAATTTTTCCTTCTTCGAGATCTTTCCAAAGTACTAAGTTATCGCCTGTATAAGGAGCAGGACCATACACTGTATTCCACCAGTTTGGTTTAGTTGTTATACCAAGCATCTCCCAAGGATGACTGTGCGGACGGTCAGTGTCAAATGCTCTTACATATACACTTCTCCAAAATCCTGGATTTATATTTCCGGATGGAGACTTAGTTTCACTATAGTTAAATGTCCAATTATTAGTTCTGTCATAAAACGTATTATCAGTATAATTTGTGTCATTTAAATTTTCTAAAAGCCAACTTTGAAAATTGCCAATCAATGTATTATCAATTTCTGTTTTTGTAAATTCATTTGTTCTAAATTCGCCGCCGATAAAAGCATTAACATCTAATCTATCAGTCGAATATTCAGCTTTAATATTATTAAAAATTCTTTTTTCAAATTCCAACAGCAATTCGTCTCTAAAATCTTTATATGCTTTTATATAGCTACCGTCGTGTCCGCGAATAAATGCAACACCGATAGGATATTCATCTATTTCAATGTCGTCATTACCTGCCAATATGGCACCTTCGGTAGGAACATAAAACAATTTATTCATACCTACAAAAGTATAAGATTTCGATGCTGCGCCTTTGCCTGCTGCACTCTTTGATGTATATACTGGATAGAACCAACCTCTGTTACCAGTTGCTTCATCTTCGCCGTATATTTTAAACGGACCAGATGTTTCAGGAACAGTAGCTTGCACTGTGTCGTCAATAGTTAATTCGGGATAGTATTTTGGATATAAACCTAGCTTACTTGGCGTAGGTGCAATAAAACTTCCGTCGGTTTTGTCATACTCGTGTATTTCAATTATATCATTTTCTACTTGTCCGGCATCAATCGAAACGTATCCTGCTACATTAAAATTATAATCTTTGGTGTGTGTTAATTGTTCATTGTTTAAATAAACAAGAATACTTTTTGAACTTAAATCAGTTAAATTAAAATTATTAGTAATAGGATAATCACGAGTCCTTGCATCATAAACAGTATATTCAATTTTGTTAAATGCTCCTGTCGCAATCATATCTGAGAAATAAAATGGCTGTGATTGTAACTTATCACTATTAATTGTTTTTAATATAAGATCAACATGTTGTTTTACAGGACCATCATACCCTAACGACGAAGCAGTATCTAAAAATATTTTTTTATATCTTGTATACTCTTTATTTGAATATTTTAATGCTTTTATAATATTATATTTTTTATTTGTTATATGATATAACGGTAAATTAATGGTACCACTATGCTTAACAAAACGCTTGCCATACTTATCAAGGTCGCCCAAGTCACGTAGATTGCTCTGTCCTAAATAATTTCCAGTATATCTAGGAATATCTTCCAACATACTATCAACGTGGTCAATTACTTCACCAAGAGTAAATTGACTAACATCATCATTTAACGGATTACGTTCTAGGTTATACGGAAATTCATAATAGCCGTTGGTATTTTTTATAATTTTAGTATCTGTTTTAATCTTAATAACATCATTTATTTCTAAAGGTTTATTAAAAACAACCACTACGTTATCATTGCTTTTGTCAATTGTGTAATCAGTATTAATTAATTTTAGTTTATTATTAACAAACACAACTACTTTTAAATCTGTAATACTACTAGAGTTGTCATAACAATTAATTACAAAATTATTATTTTGGATATCTGATGCAGAATATTGTGTTATAACATATTGTTTACTAATTGTTGGTGTACTACTAAATCCATTAACATATGAAAAATCAGTTAAACTTTTATACTTTTTTAAATATCCACTATCAATTTTTTGTGTATATAAATCTTCTTCTGTTTGGTATGTAAATGTATCATTTAATAGATTAAAATCAAATACAATATCTCCGGAGTTTTCGATAGATTTATAACTTAGTGCAAAGCCTAATTCAGTATCAACTGTGCCTTCGCCTTGTGCATAAGAAAATAGTTTAGTTCCTTTAAATGTAGACGATCCGTAATATGTTTCATCGCTATAATTATTCCCATTAACATCACATACTTCGAACATAGGAGTTTGATTTCGTGTTGTTTTTTCTTGTGCAAGTGTCCATTTGCCGCCATGATAGTGGTAACTTTTACCTGAATTTTTTACACCCTGTGTAACTAATACAGTTTCAAGATCGATTGGATTAGTATCGTTAGTTTCGACTAAACTAATTTGTCTATTATTGCTGATATTAACAAATTTTACTTGATATATTTTTCCACTTACTAGTATATCAGTATCTGCTGCAAACAATATTCGCATATTGTCAGCAAGTTCTACGCCGTCAATATTATATCCTAATTGTCCTTCGATTGTACTAAAAACATCTGTAGTAAAAGTGTCAATTAAATCAACATCTTGTTTAGCAACAGCTCCAAAATTATTTAACTTTAGTCCAGCTTCAAATTCAATAATTGGGCGTTTTGCACGAGTTAATTCGTCAACGTTAATTGGCAAATCATTATATTCAAAACTTTTTATAATTACGTCTTTGTGATGCCATCTATTATAACGACTCCAAGCATTTCTATCCAGTGAAGCTCTATTAACAACAATGTAATCTTTTTCTGTTGCATATGCACTTGCATCACTAAATGGCAACGTATCAAAATTATCACTGTCAAATGCAATACGTTTTGTATCATTGTATGCTGCTGGAATAATTAAGTTACTGTCCTTAATTAGTTTAATTTTATCGCCAACACCTTCTACATACCAATCGTTAGTTTCATACTCAACGGGTAAGACATCACCTTGAAATCTAATTTTCATTCCGTTAGATAATTCAACACCGTTTGCACTTAAATAAGTTTTCTTGCCTAATATTTCTTCAGCAACATTAAGAAATGCATTTTCTTCAATGTCATAAATTCTAAATTGTCCACTTGTATCTACAGCATTTTTACTAATATAAAATAATCTGTCAGGAGCATTAAAAGGTATTGTAAATTCAATTGTGCCTTTTTCAATGTATGCAACTGCTACTTCATCGCCTTCTTCACCTAACTTACGAATACCGTCTGGATATAGTGTACTAACATTATCGTCATCAGCAAAAGTAACACTTCCGCCGCTTGGTAGAATAATATATTCTCCTTGGTCGTATTCATTGCCATACAAAACTGCATCAAATAATCCGTCAGCACGGAGTCCTTCTGTGCCTGCTGTTAAAATAGCAGTACCAGGAGTAAATGTTCTACTAATAGCAATAGCCATAGGATGACCAGGTGCATCAATTTCAAAACGATATGTTTGGCCGCGATATAATTTTAAATTAGGATTACGTGTTAATCCGTCATTAAACACGTAAGAAATGTTATCGCCTTGATCCTCGGTAGTAACAGTATATGTACTAACAATGTCTCTACTTTGACCTCTTACAGGTATACTAATAGGCCCATTTGGCATCCAATAGTATTCACGGAAGTTTACAAATTTGTCCCAATCAATATTTGGGTTCCATGCATAAGTTTCTTGGCTGTTTAATCTACTATGATTGTCTGTGTTTGCACCAAATACACCTAACTGTCCAATATAATCATTATAGTCTTTATAGAAAGTTACATTGTTGTAGTTGTCTTTGATAACTGTCGCAGGCTCTAACTGATAGTTTGTTCTGTCGGCAGTTACATCATCTATATAATTGTCTGTAGTTTTATATGCTTTAGCAGTTGTTCTGCCATAGTAGCCGTTAATTTTTTCTGCAACACCTGGCTGTATAAGCTGGTCTAGTGTACCTTGTAAAAACTTTTTATTTGCTTGTGTTCTAAAGAATTTAGGTAAAAAATCACTCGCAGTAATTTTATTGTTTTGTCCTGGTACTGGCAGGGCGCTTTCGTTTTGATCATTTTTAGCCATTAGTAACTATAACCTCCACCGGTGTTTGAACTGCTTGATGTATTAGATGTTGATGCACTACTTGTTATTCCTGATGTTATAGCAGTTGATACACTATTAATTACTGTACCGCTTGCTTGTAGGTTAATTGCTGTTAACTGATCAATTGTTTCAATATCACCTACTTTAGCAGCACTTGCAAATATTTCGTCGGGTTCGCTTTTTATCTCAAATAAGCTACCAAAACTTTGTGTAGTTTGTCTTGGTACTATTAGTATGCTTACTAGCTTTGGTGATAATTCATTCATAATATAGGCACTAAGTTCTTGGAAATAAAATGTTTCTCCAAAGTCCCAGTTTTCAATATCAAAAAATTTGTTAATCGCTTCGATAATTTGTGATTTTAATTCATTGTCATTAATAACTAAGTTAGTATTTTTAACAATCTTAAATTTAACTTGTAAATCAGCCGGTGCCGTATCACCGAATAATATTTTGTACTTTACTGGATGATAAATGATTTCGTCGCTAATTGATTTAATCTTATTAATCTCTGTTCCGTAACTTCTAAACAATTCGTCATTGCTAGGCGGTTTAGGTTGTATTAAAGTTGTTCCAGCAATATATTGTTTAACTTGCGTATCATATGTTTTAGATAATACATAAGTATCGATAATATTACTTGCACTCGGATCTATCCTATAGCCACTGTCAGCAACATGAATATAATGGAATTTTAAATCTGCTCTTCCAAAATATGCTTTATAGTCTGTATTAATTGTTGTATTGTTTAGTGCTTTATTAAGTTTTCTAAAAATACCTTCATCGATTAGATAAAATATTTGTCCTTCTAAACGGCTGCTATAAGGAGCAATTAATGCTTCATTTTGAACAATAATAATTTCAGCATTTGTATTTGCAAAATATTTAAAATCTTCTACACCGTCAGTTGTTGTATATTTCTTTTGTAATATTAATTTAGCTGCTGTAGAAATTGAAGTGTCTTCTTCGCCTACAATTTGCTCAAAGATATCTGGATCATCAACTACGCCGTCGTCATCTAAGTCAATAAACTGTACTTGAATTTTACGACTGTCTAAGTATCCTTCTACATCTCTGTATGCGTCAGTAATTGTCCAGCTAAAATCTCTAGTAAACGGAATCAGTTCGCCAGGCTTTCTGTTAATATTTAAAATATCAATTTTGTCTCTAACAATTTGACCAGTGTCCGGATCATAAATTTTATCGGCTGCATCAAAGAAGAATCTAATCTCGTCTGCACTTTCCATTACATATCTTAAATTACGGTATGTAATTGTATATTTTTCTCCGTCAGTTTTAAAATATAACATCCAACTTGCATCAAGATTTTCACCTGTTGTATCACCTGCTTTACCTGGTGCCCACTTATTAAGAGTGTTAATGTTTTCTGCTAGTACTATTTTCCATTGTCTATCATATTGATCATAACGCAGCGCAAAATCATTGTACTCAAAAACTTGATCAATTAATTGTGTTTTTATATCATTAATTAATACTTTAGAAAAGTTTGGAACAATTTGTTGTAGTATTGCATCAGAAGGCAATACATCATTAACTACAATAGGCGCAATTCCGTCTTCGTCAATAACAGTCCCGTTACCTGTTACTGAAATAACCTTTACCCATTTGTATGTTGTTTTTCCTAAATGATCTACAACTCCACTATTGTCCATTAACGTACCATCAGGCATAAAGTGCTTGCCTTCTGGTGCAACAAATTTTAACATAGTTCCTGCTTCTAATAAACGTAAACTATTAGCTGTAAATGAACCTACGTTATAAGGATTTTCATCAATATCTCGAAGTAGCCCTAAAGTTTGATTTGTACTAGTGCTAGACTGTAGCCACGATGCATTAAGGTCACTAACAATAATTTTTGGATATTTTGCAAGATAAAAGTTTTGAGCGTTTACACTACTTAAAATACCTTCAATTGTATTATATATAACACCTTCAATGTCTGTTTGAGTTGCAAACGTAAAAGACTGCTTTTCTACAAATTCTTCTTTATAGAGCACACCATCATCAGCAAACAAACTAGTATTTGAATATTTTCCACTAGCATCTTTTAAATCAAAGAAACGACTTATTCCGCTTGAAATTCTGTTTGAACTTTTAGTCTTAATAATATCTTGACTAATAGCAAGAGGACCAATATTATAATCTTCACCTGTAATTAATCTGTTTTGTGTATAATAAGTTGCAGGTGCATTTTGTTTAATTTCTGTATTAGTTTCAGTAGCAGTACCGTTGCTAATTGTATAATTTAATTTAAACCCAATAGTAAGTGTTTGTTGTGCACCAGTTCTTGATTGATAAGGAATATCAATACTTACTGTTCCAACTGCACTAGGTGTAATTACACTTCTTGTATTATTACTAGTTCTATAATAAGTTCTAAAATTTCCCGAAGGCAAATTACCAAAAACCCCGTCACTAAAGTTTAAATTAATTCTATCTCCAATGCGACTAGTTACAGCAAAGACATCTCTAGTTTTATTAAACAAACTGTTATAGATAACGTTGTTGCCTTCTACGGCATCAATTTTTGTCCATTCGTTATTTTCAAATCCTGCACTGTTTAATGAAAATAGCCATACGTCACTGTCATTAATATTTTCAGCATCAATTTGCACTGCTTGATTTGGTGTTGGATTGGAAACATTAAAATTACCTGTTTCAAGCTTACCTTGACGGAAATGCATAAAGAATCCAGTGTTTGAACTACCTGCACCTTGGCCGTCATCTCTAAATAGAAACGCAGGACTATTACCTGGTAAAGGTGCTTCTTCTAAAATACTGTCATCTATGATATCAGTACTTACAATTTCAAAACGTGTGCCTACGCCTTCAATACGCTTAGTAAACGGATAAATTGCTTGCCCTGTATTTGTAGCATTTAAACGATATTTTTGTGTTTGAACATCTGCAATCAGTGCAGATTTTAAAGGATTGCCTATTGAATTTGAAAGCGGTAATGCTGAATTTAGTATTTTTGTAAATTGTTCAAAATAATTTGTGTTAGTTTGATCATTCCACTTAATTGTAATTCCTGCTAGATTTAAACCATTTGAATCTAATAGATTTTCAGTTGTTTTAATTGTGTCAAATTTTAGTAAACCGTTTGCTGCTTGATTTCTGCGAGGATTATATGACAGCATACGTGCAAGACGTAATACGCTTTCTCTGCGTTCTGCCGTTTCAAGGAAGTTTTCACGAGCATTTAAATCAATACGGAATGATAAGTTTTGCCCAAGGAATGCAATCATATCAATTAGTGCAAGATATTCGCTAGACTCAATATAGTCGTTAAAATCTTCTGGATAATTCTGACGTAAGTAGTTGATCATCGTACGGCGTAGATTGTCAAAGTCATAACTTTGAAAATCAGCGTTACGGAATGATTGGTAAATTCTTTTCCAGTCCTCAGCTACTAGTAGCCTTGACTGTCTATCATTTGAAGACATGTGCATTTCCTTGTTTACTGATAATATTTATCTTATAGGAAAAAGTGCGTATTTAATTTTAAGACTGAAGCAAGCCGTTTTCTTTATCAAATTTAAAACGTAATTGATCTGTTATACCGAATGGCAAAACTATAATTGTGCAATCAATTTGTATACCTTGTTCATAAGTATCAATAATAATATCATCAGCTTTTATTCTAGGATCATAATTAATAATACGTGTTACGTCTTCAATTATAGCTTCTTGTACTTCAATAGTAAACGGTTCGTATAATATATCCCAAATAATTGTGCCAAATGTAGGATCACTTAGCTTTTCAGTTTGACGTATATGAAAATGATTAATTAAATCTTGTTTAATTAGTTCAAAATCGTATATACTAAAACTCTTAGCATCAGCAACTGTTGAAAATCCTCTGTATTTTCTTCCAGTAGATGCTGTTTGAGCTGTAGAGTTTACTGTTACACGTTTATATAAGTTTTTTTCTAATTGGCTCATACTATATTTACCTTAATTATTGTGCATTACTTGTAGGTGTAACTGATCTTGTAGCAGCACTATTATCTGTAGGTTCTGCTGTTGGAGGATTTGCTTGTGCTTCTGCAATTTCTTGTTCTAAACTTCTAAGTGCATCTGCTTCTTCATTGTGAAATCTGTTAACAACACTATTTCTAACTGCTTGTGTACTACTGGGGAAATATCTTGCACCGTTTCCTGCTCGTCGTTGGGCATAAACTGCTCTAATTAGTGCAGCATCAGTAGGCTCTGTTGCGGTAGGAGTGTTTGGCGGATACCCTAAAGTTTCTAATGCATTTCTAAACACGCTTGATGCACCTCCAGCGCCGTGTTGTATTGATGTAGAAAAACCCATTTGATTTACAGTTGAAGATCGTAATTCGAGATCAAGTCCTGTTCCATTTTTAATTCGTCTAATGCCAGGAAGATAGTATTGTATCCCTGCATATTCGCTTTGTGCTGCGCTGCCTGCGGCTGTTCCCATAACCTGTGCCCATGCAGCTTTGTATGCATCTGTTCCTGCTCTTGCACCAGCAGGCCCGCCTGCTGCTGCTAATTGCGATTCTAAATCAGGATGAGCAGTAGCCAACCAATTGTGGAATTCATTTAACGATCCGGTGTTTGCTGCTAATTGATATTTTCCGTAACTCCAACCGCCGGTGCTATCCCATCCTATAATTGCAGGATTGCCTCTAGACTCGTATCGTTCACTTAGTGCGCCTATATTCGAATCAAACGCATAATCGCTTGTATAATCACCTGGTGGTACGCTCGGCTGTCCATTGCCTCCTGGACGCGATGCATTTCCTGTACTGATATTGCCGCCACTGCCTTGTACAATTGCACTAGATGTTCTGCCTTGTAAATTCTTGTTAAATGTATCAGGAGTAAGTACACGATCTGCACTAGGAAGTGCTCCAGGTGCGTCTCTATCTGTTTGAATTTTCTTAAACGACAACGGATCTAAATTTTCATGATGAGGCCAAGGCTCATGTTGTGGTGACCTTGCAAGTATACTTTCAACACTTGATATTTGTCCGCCTGGTTTTACCTTCGGTAATGTGTTTACAGTTAAAGTTCGAACCTCACTGGCAGGACTTGCAACTGGTGCGACAGGGCCATTCATATGAACATAAGTTGCTGTTTCTCTATGTTCTTTTTTACTGTTAATAAAAGTATTGCCGCTAGTGGATGTTAGTCTATTATCCTGTTCTGTTTTAATGTGTAAATTTCCAGTAGTATCAATATATTGATTTGTCTTTACTTTTATATGTTGATTCTGTCCTACAGTAATTTTACTGTCTTTGCCAACATGCAGGTTAAAATTATTTTTAGATTCAATCTGTACTCTGCCAGATTCTACTCCAGAAGTATTACGCCCTGCTGCTTTGATATTAACATTTCTTCCTGCTTCCATGTTTATATCACGTTCAGCATTAATGTTTAAATCATTATCAGTGCTAATACTAACGCTATCGTGTGCATAGATGTCAATTTTACCATCACTGGTCATTTCGATCCAAGTAGTGCCGCGAGCATTTCCGATATAAATCAAATCTTCTGAATTATTCATTAGTATCTGATGACCAGTACGTGTTCTTAGACGTAATAATTCATTTTGGGGTATAGTTCTGTCGCCGCCTGGTTCGTTTGCGCCTTTGTTTTTATAAATTGGTGGGCCGTCTTCTGCATGTGTTGCACGTACAAAACGCTCGTCGCCATCATCCATTACAATTGACGAGCCGCCTAATCTATTAGATGGAGAAGAAACTTTCTGTCCTTTGGTGCCGATTTCTGATGTAGGCGATCCGTCTCGGCGATCCTTAGGACCAGGTGTGCTTATACCAAATACCATACTTGGTATTTCTCGTCTTGCACTACTTGTGGTTGTTCCTCTAATTTCGTCGTTTAGTAATCCTTGTATTTCAAGAGTTTCTGCAAAATCTTTATTGTAAGGTTTTTCAAAAAGAGTAGGATCAACTCTTGAGCCAGTTTCAATTGCTTTGTTGTACTCGCCTGTTGGCAATTTGCGTCCTCTTAAACTTGAAGGCGTTATTCCTGTTGTATTTTCAGTTGATGCTCTGCCATCAGGAACCATAAAATTCATATAATCTGCTGGTATACATCCTATCCAATAACCAAAATTAGGATTGCCTTCTGCAAAGATTACAAGAACTTTTGTGCCTACGTCCGGCGGAACCATCCACATGCCATAACTTTTTTGTGTATGCTCATATCCGTCATTTGCAGTAAGTGCAGCATTTGGAGTAACTCCGTAAAAAGGACTAAGGTATTTTACGTTTAATAGTTGTCCGCTACGTTCAGGCGTGCCACCTGAACTAGTGTAACGCAATAATTCAACAACAAGTCCGCCCATATATTTTGTATCTAAGTTATTAACTACAATAGCTTCATAAGGACCTGAATTTCTAAATCCAGTTGTTTGCGAACTAGTAGTTCTTGTATAATTTCCGTTTGACATTTTTAAAATGGTCCTGTTTGTCTTGGATTACGTGCAGTTACTGGTGGGCCAAACTCACCGTATTGAGAAGAGCCAAATCCTGCTGCTTCTGCACTAGCAGCAGACGACATAGTCGACGGGCCTTGTGATGGTGTTACAGTTTGTCCGCTATTATTTCTACTTGGTCCGTTGTTAGGAGTATACACTTTTTTTCCTGTATTAAAATCATATCTATCAAATCCTGGAGTGATAGGCTCGTATATATATACGTTTGGAGGGCGTGGCTTTGCTGTAGCTGAACTTGTAGGAGTCGACGGAGGCTGTGTAACTGTAGTAGGTGCTGTTGCTGTAGCAGCAGCATCTGCTCTACGTTGCGCTAATTCAGCTGCCCCGTTGCCTCTGCCTCCTCCGGCACTAGGAATTACTGATGCAGGTGCAGCGGCTGCTGCTCTAGCTTGTCTTAATATGGCATCAGGATACGGCTCACTCGACGGCGGTGTTGATCCTGAACCTGATCCCATATTCTGTGGCAAACACGGACCAGGTCCACTCGATTCAATTTTTCCAGTGGCTCCTGATACTACTGCCGGTCCTGCACCTCCAAATGCATCTAAGCTGACATCAGCTTCTGTAACTGCCGGTCCTGCACCTCCAAATGCATCTAAGCTGACATCAGCTTCTGTAACTGCCGGCCCTGCACCTCCAAATGCATCTAATCCAACTTCTGCAGGTATGGTTTGGCTTTCTGTAACAACGCCTGCGGCGCCTGGTTTTGCAGTAGTTGTTGTTTCAACTGTTGTGCCTGTAGTTGCTCCAGTTGTGGATGCAGTTTGTGTTTCTGGTCGATTGTCATCAATTGCAGGATCTCTAATGTATATAGGATAACCTTGGAATGAGTCAACTTTTTTTCTGCCGGCACCCAAAAATTCTACTTGTGAATCGTCGTTTACTTGTTCCATAGTTGCAGTGCCTTCTTCTACAAGAATAGAAAAATATTCTACACTGTGTCGAAAATACAATACCACAGTGCCGCCTCCGAAATCTAAATTTTCTAAAACCCAGTAGTGTTTGTTTTTTTGATAACTTGGCAAGCCGGCATCCTCATTGTCAATAACCAATACTGCTGTTGCACTACTACCAGGCTTACCGCTGACAATTTCTGGGCCGTATTTTTCCATATCGTCAAGGTTTTGAAATGTCCACATATCTTCGGAATTTTTCCAAGGGCCTTCACCACTAACAGGAACTACATTTGTTTGATCTAATTTTCCTGCTGCTTCTTCTGGTGAACTATTATCTTGTTGTGCCATAGTATTATCCTAACAACCTTCTAACACGGCTTTTGGCTGCATCCGTTACTGAATTTATTTTATCATTTACTACATTATTTACTGCACCTTTAGCGGCATCTCTTGCCTGATTGACTATATCAAGATCAGCAGCGAGTGCATCAAGTGCATTTGTTTCGTCACCAGGTCTTATATTAGGCAATGCTCCTCTTATTCTTGCACTTGATACGCTGCCTATTGCAACAAGTGCTTTGTCTGAAATTCCAGTAATCTCATTAAGAGTACCTGTTATACCCTGTTCAAGTCCTGCACCGATATTTTCTAATACATTTGTTGCACTAGAAAGTGCAGTTTCCAGTGCTTGCTGTGTTGCAGCATTATCCATGCTCATTTTATTATCAATTGCTGGCATTAAATTTCTTACATCGTCCTGTGAAGGGGCAGGTTCGCAGTCGGTTCCAGGCATTGCTGATGCTCCAACTGTTCCGTCTGATTGTACGCCATCTTTATTCAATGCTGCTGAATTATCAACTTGTACTACACCGCTTGGACCTGTAGTTGCTTCGTCATCTTGACCTCTGCGTCTAATCATTTTAAGAGTCTGTGTAAACTTGCCTTGATTAAAGTTATTAACTACTGCCCATATTTGGAATATTCCACTAAAACCTGGAACAAGCTGAGGGAATTCCATAGTAGCTCCTTTTACTTGGTAATCAAATGGAGTTCTAAAATTTACTACACAAAATACTGATTGATCCAACGCATTTAAAGTACCGTCTTGCATTATACTCGGGCTCGATCCTTTGTCTGCAACATGATTGCCTGTTTGTTGTGGAATAAAATACGGGTCTCCCATTATTTCCATTTCCGCAGTAACCATATCTACAGTCATATTTGTAATTTTATCATTAAAAACTTCTGCAATTTTACGTCGGATATCATTGCTGCCGGTGGCTGACGGAAGTGCTACTTGTGTAATCTGTTGTGTTCCGCCCATTGCTTCATTTGCAGATTTTAGATCGACAGGTGTTGCACTTGTTGTACCACTGTCTGTTCCATTCCCTGAAGAAGTAGTTTTTGCTCCGTCTGGATCACGCAAGGGCGCAGTATTCATGCCTAAATCTGCATATGCTGCCATCATAAATGCATTATTAAAATTAATATCAAAATTTAATACATCTTCATTTTTGCCAGTGTAGATATAATTATATTCTTTCACTGCCATCTTTCTTAGGCCAGCGTTATTTGTCGCACGTTTGTTGTTATTAATTGTAACTGCTTCGTCTACTTCGTATTCGATAACACTATATACATAAACTTTTGGACGGCGGCCCATTGTTGCTTCAGTCAACGGGCTTTCATCAAAATAAACATGAGTGTCAATTCTAAACCATTTGTTTAATCCGTTTGTAGTTTCTTGAGTTGCACGTTCAGCAGCATATTCAGATTGCATTATAGTTTTTTCGATAATATCTGTTATTCGCTCGTTTTGATTAAATTGTAGTTCTCTAGTCTTGTCAACAGGCTGTGTTGCTTGATTACCAGGATCAACAAGTCCAGATTCTGGATCAGTTGCTGCTGCTGGCTCTGCTTCTCCTGATGACCCGGGTGCATTAGTGTCTTGATTTATTGGACTTATTCCAATTGCATTCATTTGATTGGTGTCTTCGGCAAAACTTTTTAATATAGCATACGTTTGGCTGGGTTTAGTAACTGTTATAGTTGTAGGACTAAACGAACCGCGCAATCCATCATCTGGTCCTGTATAACCTCTACGTTCTGCTTCTTGTTCTTCTGGTGATGTAGTGAATGCCGATTCGTCAACATTACCAGCAGTTAATGCCGCGTGTAAGAGTTGTCTATTTTTTGGAAAACAAATTACATATCTATCATACGGTGCAAGTGCGCCTGCTTCTTCTAGATCTTCGATTGCTCTATTTATCGACCCTGTTAACGATTGATCGTTTGTTTCCAACACTTCATGACATAATGTGCCAGCAGCTCGAACAGAACTATTAATTTTATTAATATTATCAGAAAGCCCTGTTTCGCTCATTGGTACTGCTTTTACTTCATATTTACTGCCTTGACCTGAAACATTAAAATCCATATTGATTATTTGTATAGGCACGAACATCGGTTGTCCTATAAAGTTTGCATCAGTAGCACCGTCTTGATTCCATCCAACAAAATCAATTTTCAAACAAAACGGTGCCTGAGTATAACCAGCATACCCAGCATCACTTGCTGCTCCAATTACTGCTTGAATAAAATTTCCCATACTATAGGGTTCAATAACAGTAAATGTTAAGCTAGTACCTAATGTTAGTCTAGTATTTGGATTAGGTGCAACAATACTATCTAAACTAATGTCGTCAATATAATATTCTGCGTGACTAGTAATAGCGTCTCCAAAATCACTATACGTGTTTCCGGCTGTTTCGTCAAACACTTGATAACGCTTGTCTAAATTTCCGCCGCTGCTTTGTATTACATAATTTTTAAATCCGCCAGCACTTCTATACAGCTCTGGATTGTTATATTCTGTAGGATCAAGAACTCCTAAAGTTATAACATAATTAAATCCATTGTGATTTCTTAGAGGATTTGGTATTTTGCTTGCAGAACTGTCGTCTCCTTTGTAGGATGGCATAAATCCGTTGTCTAAAAATTTATCAACTGCAACACTACGTTCAGATAATTCTCTAAATTGTTCTAGTTGTAATCCGTACTCGCCGCCTACTATGCCTGCTAAGTCTGCGGCGCCGCGTTCTACAATTTTTAAATGATTATCTGCTATACCAATCAGTTCTTCTGCATTAGCGATCAATCCGCCTAGTTTATTTTGTATGCCTCCAAGTAATTGATTTCCTAGAGCACCTTGTGCTGCACCTAATAAGGCACCTTTGATATCTCCACCAGATAATGCTGAATTAATTAATTGACTGTTGACTCCCGGTACAGCAGAACTAATACGCTGACTAACAGTGTTTACAACTGACGACTTCAAGCTACTTTTTAAAGATGCACCTAGGTTAAACGCCATATTAGAATCCTAATGTGTTGCGCAATGCAGACGGATCTGGTAAGAAAATTTCTGTTCCTGCTACAAAATCAAAAATAGGATCTTTTAATACGTCTAAATTTCTTTGAGCAAATACCCACCATAATTCTTTTTTACCGTAAGTAATGTGTGCTAACAAATCTGGACGATATGTAAATTCAGTTGTAATCACAAAAGATATATCATTTTGATTTACAGGAACAGGACGAGGACTTAGTATATCCAAATACCCACTTCTAGTAATCGAAGTTCTTGCATACGGACTTAAACTATTTTTTTGCATTATACAAAGCCCTCCGGTCCGTTAATGTGTCCGCCGCTTGCAAATTGATTTAAACTAAATCCTGACTGTGAACGTCTTGCATACTGTGGCTGTAATGTAACTGTAATAGAGCTTTGTGTAGGAACATAGTTAATTTCATTATTAGGTGGAACAGTACATTGTATGTAATCTACGTCTACTGGTAAGTCTGTTGTAAAGTTTGTGATTACAACTGGCATATTGTTTAAAACGTGCTTACCGTAGCCGTTTAATCTACAAACTACCGGAGGATTGCCCAACGGATCACTTCCTCCATAAAACATTTTTGTTGCGCTTCTTAAAAAGTGCAAACACGCAATCCAATACCTTGCATCATTCTCATTTTCTTGATAAAATTCACCTGTAATAGTAATTGCATCAACTTGACTGTTTTCATATGCATTGTAGGGATAATTAGTATGTGTAGGTTGTATTTGTGAATAATTTGCACTGTGACTTAATAGTACTGTAGGATTAAACGGAAATATCATTCTATTTCCTGTGTTAAACGCACTTGATCCGCTCGATTCTCTTAGCGGTGCTAATATATCTCCTTGATCCAATAAAACATCTGGCACACTAATACTAACTCGCCAGTCGCTAGCATCAGATACTGAGTTGTTAGACGAAATTATAGCACGTGATATTGTTCTATTGTTTGGTCCGCCGCTGTTGAAGCCGCCAGTTTGGTTGATAAATGTTGCAGCAAGTTTTCCAAGTGGACCGAGACTGCCTAACTTTTGATTAATGGTATCACCAATTGCGCCTTTAACAGCACTTTTTGCATCGCTGACAATACTACTAACAAAGTTGCTTGCATCGAAATTAATTTTAAACGGCATAATTATCGTATCTCCTACACTACTATTTAGTTGACAAAATTAACAGAGTATATTATAATATATATAACATAACCGGAGATGTCAATGAGACCTAAAAATTATCTGAATAATAAAGATATACTTAAAGAAATACACAAATCAAAAAATCAATTCAACAGCTATCTTGCACCAGAATATGCAGATTACGATATTATTCTGCCAAGTGTTGACAAAATTAACCGTTTGACTGTTGCAGAAGCAAAGCGTAACAAAGCAAAAAAGCTATCATCTGCTGAATACGAACGCCGTAAAGGACTCGGGGAGAAGGTTAAGCAAGCAGAGTGCGAAACACTTGCATCTGAAATTACAAAAGAAGAATTAATCTTCCGTGTAATGACGTTTGATCATATTCCAGAAGAGCCAGGTCGTAAAAAGAACCCAAAGACTGTTGCCGATACACGAGTTAAACTTCCGTTTCCTCCTTTTGTTCATTACAAATACAACGACGAAGGCGAAATTGTACTAGTAGGCAAAAGTCACTGGGTAGGCGGCATGGACAACGGACATTTTAGTCATCAACATGGTAAAGCAACAGACAAACTTGCTATGATGTGGTTAAAACTTGTTGATCGTTATGCTACTCGCGGCAATGTTCGTGGTTACACTTACAATGACGAAATGAAAGGTCAAGCTATCTTGCAACTTTCACAAATTGGACTACAATTTGATGAATCTAAGTCAGATAATCCGTTTGCTTACTACACAGCAGCAGTTACTAATAGTTTTGTTCGTGTTATTAACATTGAAAAGCGTAATCAAAATATTAGAGATGACATTCTTGAAATGAACGACTTGAATCCAAGTTACACGCGGCAAAATGCAGGCGAATGGGAAGCAAGTGTGAAGCGAAACGAAGAAGCACCATTAACAGAATACACAAATACCAAAAAATAGGTTGACAACTGTTAATATTTACTATATACTTTAACAAGTATATATGGAGGATACTCTTTGTTTAAAAAAGCAGCGGTGTTTACGGACATCCATTTTGGTTTGAAGGGCAATAGTCGTGTTCATAACGAAGATTGCGAAGAATTTATTGATTGGTACATAGAACAAGCACAAGCTGCCGGTTGCGAGACTGGCATCTTTTGCGGAGACTGGCATCATAATCGTAATTCATTAAATTTAACTACTATGGATGCAACAATTCGTAGTATGGAGAAGCTAGGTGCTGCATTTGAGAAGTTTTACTTCTTTGATGGCAACCACGATTTGTATTACAAAGACAAACGTGACGTTAATAGTACTGCTTTTGCTAAACACATTCCAGGAATTACATTTGTAGACGAAATTCTTATTGAAGATGACGTTGCACTTGTTCCTTGGCTGGTTGGAGACGAGTGGAAGAAGATGAGTGACATAAAAACAAAGTATTTGTTTGGTCACTTTGAACTTCCTAGCTTCTATATGAACGCTCTAGTGCGTATGCCTGATCACGGTGACTTAAAACCTGAGCATTTTAAGCATCAAGACTATGTTTTTAGCGGACACTTTCACAAACGTCAAAAACAAGGTGCTATTCACTACATTGGTAATGCGTTTCCGCACAATTATGCTGATGTAGGTGATGATGATCGCGGTATGATGATACTTGACAAGGAAAATAACCTAGAACCCGAGTACATCAACTGGTCTAATTGTCCTAAGTACCGTACTGTTACCCTTAGTCACTTGATTGACAATGCAGATACCTTTATTAAAAGTAAAATGTATTTGCGTGTAACGCTTGACTTGCCTATCAGCTACGAAGAAGCAAGTTTTATTAAAGAAACGTTTATTAATCAGTACGGTTGTCGTGAAATTACACTAATACCACAAAAGCAGTTGGAAGAAATGAGTACTGAGCTCGATATTGCACAGTTCGAAAGCGTAGATCAAATTGTAAGCAATGAAATCTCAGAACTAGACACTACTAACTTTGATAAAAGTTTGTTGTTGCAAATATATAATGGACTAGAATCATAATATGATAAAGATTAAAGACCTTACCGTAAAAAACTTTATGAGTGTGGGCAATCAGACTCAAGCAGTAGACTTTGAAGGTGAACAACTAACACTTGTACTAGGTGAGAACTTAGATCAAGGTGGCGACGACAGTGGTTCACGTAATGGTACTGGTAAAACTACTATTATCAACGCTTTGTCCTATGCATTGTACGGAAAAGCCCTTACAAACATCAGAGCAAACAACTTAATTAATAAAACTAACAGCAAAGGCATGTTAGTCACGCTACAGTTTGAAAAAGACAACAATAACTACCGTATCGAGCGTGGTCGTGGTCCTAATTTCTTTAAATTCTACATCAACAACCAAGAAGCATTAGTAGATGAGTCACAAGGTGACAGTAGACAGACACAAGACGATGTAAACACACTGTTAGGTATGAGTCATGACATGTTCAAGCACATTGTTGCACTGAATACCTACACAGAACCGTTCTTGAGTATGAGAGTTAACGATCAAAGACAGATTATTGAGCAGTTGTTGGGTATTACTATCCTTTCGGAGAAGGCTGATGCACTAAAAGAACAAACACGTCAGACCAAAGATGCTATTACAGAAGAAACTCTAAAGATCAACGCTATTCAAACAGCTAATGAGAAGATTGAAGGTAGCATCGACGGACTTAGAAGAACACAACGTGCATGGATTGCAAAGAACAAGCAAGATCAAGACAGACTTTCAAGTGCAATTGAAGAATTAGAAAAGTTAGATATTGAAACTGAACTGGATGCACACGAAAAATTAGCAAACTGGACTGAGCATAACAATGCCATCCTTGCTCTTAGAAAAGAATTAGGTACACTCGAGCCTGCACTGCAACGTGCTGACAAAAGTGTAACCAAAGCGGAAAAAGATATTGCAGAACTAGAAGATGCTACTTGTTATACTTGTGGACAAGAACTTCATGCAGACAAAAAAGCAGAGATTGCAGAACGCAAAGGCAAAGAACTAGAAGATGCTATTGCTTATCAAACAGAAATTACTGGAAAAGTAAAAGATGTTGCACTTGCTCTTGAAAAAATCGGTGACATCAATGGTAAGCCCACTACATTCTATGACACTGCTAAAGAAGCATACGAACACAGAAGCAATGTAGACAATCTAAAGAAAGCTCTTGAAGATAAAAGTCAAGAAACTGATCCATATGCTGCACAAATTGTTGAGCTAGAAGAAACTGCTATTCAAAAAGTAGACTGGAACAGTGTTAACGAACTTACAAGTTACAAAGAACATCAAGAGTTCTTGTTAAAACTATTAACAAACAAAGATAGCTTTATTCGCAAGAAGATTATTGATCAAAACTTAGCGTACTTGAACAATAGACTTACATATTATCTTGACAAACTAGGATTGCCGCATCAAGTGTTGTTCCAAAACGATTTGAATGTTGAGATTACTCAACTAGGACAGGACTTAGACTTTGACAACTTGAGTCGAGGCGAACGCAACAGACTTATTTTAGGTCTCAGCTTTGCGTTCCGTGATGTTTGGGAAAGCTTGTATCAAAATATCAACTTGTTGTTCATCGACGAACTGATTGACAGTGGTATGGACACAGCAGGTGTTGAGAATTCACTAGGTGTTCTCAAGAAGATGGCACGTGAACGGAGTAAGAACATTTATCTTATCTCGCACAAAGACGAGCTTATCGGTCGTGTTAATCATGTATTGAGAGTTGTGAAAGAAAATGGATTTACAAGTTATGCAAATGACTTAGAGGTAGTGGAATGATAGAAGATGACGTACATGATATGCTTATAAAAGCATATCTAGATTATTTTAAAGCAAACGAGAAGTTTGAAAAGATGAACAGTGTGCGTACACATCGCACAGTGCGAAGATGCTTGCGCGATATTCGCGCATTAGCAAAAGAACGTGCAGAAGAAATACATGAAAAACATAACACTACAAGGCAAACCAGAAAGTAATTAAAATAAGTCAGGCACTGGTAAGTATACTCATGCAGTGGACTTACCGAGGACAAACAATTGACACTATACCAGATGAGTATGAAGGATTTGTTTATCTTATTACCAATACCACTACAGGCCAAAAATATATAGGCAAGAAACTAGCAAAATTTAAAACTACTAAGCCACCCCTTAAAGGCAAGAAAAATAAAAGACGCGGCTACAAAGAAAGCGACTGGAGAGATTATTATGGATCCAGTGATAGATTAAATGCAGACGTAGCAGCACTAGGCGAAGACAAGTTTACAAGAGAAATATTATACCTATGTAAAGGTAGGGGCGAAATGTCCTACATAGAGGCACGAGAACAATTTGATCGTAGAGTACTTGAAACTGATGATTACTACAATGGAATCATTAATGTTAGAGTCGGCGGTTCGGACAAACTCAAACAGGCATTGCTAGAACATCACATCCAGGCAAAACAATCCAACACTTAAGGTTGGCGGGCCAGTTCAAAAATACCGCTGTGGAAAAAGCTAGGGTGATACCTGCACACGTAACATACTGATCGACTCCCCAGAGGGAGGAAGCCATCAAACAAATTGGGCTCACAGGTTGGTATAGATAGATTGTTGGCTGTCGAAAAACACAAACACAGTACATAAAAACTCTTTAGCAATAGGAACGAAGCGAGAGGTAGTTGGAAACAACGATGTCGACGTAGGTTGGGAAAGGTCAGAGCCCATTGTACTTTGTGTATAAACAATTACCTACTTCCAAGTCTCGGCTGGTGGCGAACTCACATGAAGCTATTTTTGAGATTAGATGGGACCGTAACTGGTTCCGTCTGACTGAAACAATCTACATGAAACTTATACATTATCACAAAGTGATAATGAGTATTCATATATAAATCATTTAATTAAAACGAAGTATATGTAGTTTGAGCGTTTAGCGAAAACTAATATCTACGAAGTAGATATTCAAACAGTTAAATAAATACATTACAGTATTAAGGAATACCACGATGAAAATGAATGACTTACTTGTTGAATCACAGCTTGATGAATTTATACCTCTGACTAAACAAGGCAGAGCTATTAAGAGAGCTGAGAAAGCAGGTGCTGCTGATTTAAAGCAAACAGTGCAAGACTTAAAAACTGAATTTGCAGGTATGTTAGGATCACAAGGCAAGAAATTTAAAACTGCAACTACTGATGATGTTATTCAATTTTTACAATCTAAAAAAGTAGACACTAAAAAAATTGATGCTAAACAGCCTATGGATCCAAAAAGAATTCAAACAATCTTTACTACGTTAGTTAAAGATAAAATGGGTGGTAAGAATGTTGCCACCGCTGCTGATAAAACTGAACAGCCGGCAACTGATCCTAAAGTATTAAAGACTGTGTATGCTCAAACTAAAGATGCGTTTGCTCAACTTAATATGAAAGAGAAAAGACGTTTACTTGCTGCTCTTGAAAAAGACATTTCTGCTAACGCTAGAAAGCCAGCAGCTAAAGCGCAACCTGCTCCGTCATCAAAACCGAGAGTAAGAATAAAACCACAAGCCTAAAAGAATGGCAGTTGTGTTTTCTTAGTTGTTTCTAAATTATCTTTAATAATATCATTGATCAGTTGCCTGTCTTCGTAAGAGAGACAGAATCCTTCGTCTAAAGTCATGCCACCGCGCATATACCAACAAAGTTTCATTATTTCTGATTTTAATTCTTTTTGTTGATTTTCGTAGTTTTTAACTTCTTCTAGGATCTCAGCTACTGGCCAAGCTAAGATCCTTATACGAAAAAATTTGACTGATCAAAAGTAACTGGAACTTCCCAATCTTTAGGAACTCCTGCTGCAATATCTTCTTCGTTGCTTTGAACTTTAATAGGTTCAATTGCAAACTTTTTACGTTGTTCTTCAAGGTGGTCAGTAATTCCTTTAAAAAACTCTTTGTCAACATTGTCGATAAATTCTTCGATATGTACACTGTTTGTTACTTCATCATCACCAATTTGTAGTTTAGCAATGCTTTTACTTAACATATTTACAGTTAGATTAGTTAATTTTTTAAAACTTTCACTGAATCTGTTAAGTTTTTCACTATCGTCCATATCATCACTATTAACTAGACTAAAGATGCGTTGCTCTTCAAAAGTTTTTAAATTTCTTTCGGTAAATTCTTTATAACTTAGTGGACGTAATTCAACATTAATATCGCCAATTTTTAATTTGTTTTCGTATTCAGGTGTTACAAGTTTGTTTAGCACTTGTCTAAGATCGACGCTAAATTCTCTTTCTTCACCGAGCACAGGAACTTTTGTAGTAATGTCTAATTTTTCACCATACGTAGCAATTCTTATTGCTACAAGACAAGCGTCTAGGTCAACACTAGGCATAAGCCACGGGTTAGTAATATTTGGAATACAACTTTTAATAACATCGACAGTTGCTTGACCATTAAGTAAAGCATCTGGAGTTTTAATAATCAATTCATCCTTTGCTGTCATTGCAAACACTGGCAATTCGCCAGTCTCTGGCATGTTTAGTACTCCCTCTGGATAAAAATTTCCTCTACTAGGAAGAGTAATGTATACTTTAGGTTGTCTAAAGTATTTTCTCAAAGGGTTTTGTTCAATATTACTATTAAACTTTGCAGGATCAAATTCTGACATTCTGTTCTCCGTATAAATACAATGTATAAGTATGTATCTACTTTATTTATATGCGTAGTTAACTAGGAATAAATCTTTTGGCTGAACAAACAGAAATTACTAATATAGGCGGTGAAGGAGTTGCAAGTGAAGTAACTCTTGCTAATCTTTTGGCTGTTACAGAACAAATGGCTAAAAAAGCCGGTATTGATCCTAAAGATGTTAACAAAAAATTAAAGGCGTTAAGTACAGCAACTACGGATACTATTAAAGTTAGTACAAAAAATAGAGAGTCTTTAAAGAAAAATACTAAAGCAGTAGACGAATCTACTAGTGCATTTTCAAAAGTAGGCGGTGTAGTAGGCGGAGCATTTTTAAGTAGTCTTAGTGCAATTGCTAGAAGCGGCACTGAAATGACTAGGGCATTCATTAACGGTGAGACTTCGTTAACTGCATTTGCTAGCCAAATTCCTTTAGTAGGAAATCAACTTAGCATACTAACTGGATTATTTGACAATAGTTTTGCAGCTTTTCAAAGCGTAGCAACTTCAGGAGCAGCATTTAATAATAGCTTGACAGATTTAAGAAACGCGGCAGCTGGTGCAAGAATGCCATTAGAACAATTTGCTAGTATGATCGGTGCAAATTCAGACAAGCTTGCAGCACTAGGTGGTACTGCAACACAAGGTGCGCAACAAATTGCTACACTTAATAAAGCACTTGGCGGAAATAGAAATGATCTGTTGAACATGGGCATGAATTATCAAGAAATTAACGAAGCATTAATTGATTTTCAATACTTACAAAGAGCTGGTAATAGAGGAAGACGTCTTGACGCTGCTGGACAAAAATCACAAGCAGACGCTGCTGCACGTTATACTAAAAATTTAGTTACACTAGGTAAACTTACTGGCGAAGACGTAAAAAGTCAACAAGAAAAAATTGCCCAAGCACAAATGGATGTTGCTATGCAAGCTAAACTTGCAAGAATGACTCCAGAAGCACGTGAGAAATTTAATAATGAAATGGCACTCGCAGCAACAGCTGGCGGCGATGCTATGGTTAACGAATTAAAGAGACAGTTTTTAGGAATGCCTCCAATGACAGAAGAAGCTGCACTGTATGCTAGTCAGTTTGGAGAAAATGTAGCTCTTGTTTCAAGACGATTAGAAGGAGTTTATGATGCAAATTTAACTGCTGCTGATATGGCTACTAGCAGCACTGATTTTATGGTAGAGGCAATTAAAAACAACTCTGCTGCTTTTGGAAGATTAGAACCTGGACTTACAGCCGCAGCCGCAGGATTAGATGGTCCTATGGCAACACTTGCTGATCAACTTATGGGAGCAGGTGTTCAGTTTACTGATTTTATTGATGCAAACGGCAAAGTTGACGAAAAAAGACTTAGAGAAGCAGTTGAATCAGCAAAAAAAGAATCAGACGCACGAGACAATGCAACAAATAGTGTAGCAACATTTATGGATACACTAAAAACAGTTCAAGAAGCATTCCAAACACAAATCGTTAGTCCGTTAATGGATGCAGTTGAGCCTGCATTCCAAGCAATAATTAAAGCACTTGCGCCTACTGACGAAGAAGGAAATCCGATCGAAGGTTCTGGGTTTACAAATGCAATTACAACAGTAAGTGATTATATAAACAATGAACTTGCTCCGGGCATACTTAACTTTATTGAAGCATTTAAAGATGATCCTAAACAAGCAATATTAGATTTATTTTCAAGAGGAACTGCTGCCCTTACAACTACAATTAAAGACTTCTTCCTTGGCTCAATGATGACAGGTCCGCTAATGCCTGGTCAAGAAAGAGAACGAGAAGGCGGCTTCTTACAAGAGACACTAGTGCCTATTATGAAAGAGTTAGGAACTTCACTAGTTAATGGCATGACAGACGGAATATCGAATCTTTGGAATAATACTAATGTTATTGAATGGATGGGTGTAGGTATTGCAGGATTATGGGCATCTAGTAAAGTAATAAGCGCAATGACTAGTGGAGTAGGCAGTTTATTAAGTGCTGGTGTTACACGAATGAAAAATGCGCCTGTGACAGCTTCGAGTCCGGCCGCTACTACACCTGATCCAAAAACAGGCAAGAAAATTGCTGGAACTGCCGCTAAAAACTTATTAAGAAGACTAGGTCCGTTAGCATTGTTATTTGGCGCATACGATATTGGCACAACACTAACAAATGATGATTTGTCTAGAGACGAAAAACAACAAGCAGTTGTAGAAACCGGCGGCGGCATGGCAGGCGGCACAGCAGGTGCTATAGCAGGCGCAGCTATTGGTTCAGTTGTTCCAATTGTAGGAACTGCAATCGGCGGCATCATCGGCGGCGCATTAGGATATTGGGCAGGCTCTGCAGGCGCAGGAGCAATAAACGAAGCAATAACTTCAGATGAAGGAACAGCCGAAGTTAGTAATACATTAACACCAACACCTCTTTCAACAGCAGAATTAGCAACCGTTAATAATCCTACACTACAAGACAACATAGACGCACTAAAATCACTTGACGCATCGTCAGTTACAAGTTATACTGAAGCAGTAGAAGGATTAGTCGAAGCTCTAAACAAGTTAAACGAAGAGTTGTCTCAAGATAATGATACAATGTTTACAAGTAGAGCAGACGCCGGTGAGCTTTTAAGTGGTATTAGTACATCCACAAGTGGTACAAGTCGCGGTACAGAACAGTTAAATAATACAATGCAGCAAGTATTGATGTTATTACGTGAAATGCGTGACTTAGATGTAAGTGTTGAGCGCAATACAAGAAATATAGTAGGAAGCAATATAGCCCGAGGAAGCGTAAGTAATGTTGGGTCATAAGGAGCAAAAATAAATGTCGTGGAAAAAATATTTTACACCAGTACCCACAGGAGATAATCAAAACGGTAGCTATTCGCCGCTGACCAGTCGAGGTAATGGTAATATGGCTGGCCCTGCTCGCTCTAATTATTCAAGTTATTTGCCTGATGTTTATGTAGGCTCTCCTAATCGTGTTGAACGCTACGGACAATACAATACTATGGATCAAGATTCAGAAGTTAATGCTGCACTTGATATTCTTGCTGAATTTTGTACACAAAAGAATAAACAAAACAATACTCCGTTCCTTGTAGACTACAGAGGCAAAACTGCAACTAATAGTGAGATTACTATTATTGGGCAGTATTTGCAACAGTGGAATAAACTACAAAACTTTGAAACTAAGATTTTTAGAATATTACGCAACGTATTTAAAATGGGAGATCAGTTCTTCTTACGAGATCCAGAAACTAAAAAATGGTTTCATGTCGATCCAGCAAACGTAACACGTATTATTGTAAACGAAAGCGAAGGTAAAGTTCCTGAGCAGTATGTAATTAAAAATGTAAACTTTAATTTTAAAGACGGCATTGCAACAACACCGTATGTAAACAACGGTAATATGAGCCCTGCAGGCGGCGGACAATATAGTAGTTCTAGTACAGTAGGCGGCGGCGGAGCCAAAGGTATGGTAGGCCCACAGTCTAGTATGAGTGGAAGTAGATTTACAACTGATGATAGTGAATTTACAGTTGATGCCGATCACGTTGTGCATTTAAGTCTAAGTGAAGGTTTAGATAACAATTATCCATTTGGTAATTCATTACTTGAAACTATTTTTAAAGTTTACAAACAAAAAGAATTACTCGAAGATGCGATTATTATCTATCGAGTACAACGTGCGCCTGAGCGCAGAGTATTCTACGTTGATGTGGGTAACATGCCAAGTCACCTTGCTATGCAATTTGTTGAGCGTGTCAAAACGGAAATACATCAAAGACGTATCCCATCGTCAACAGGGGGCGGTCAAAATGTTATAGACAGTTCATATAACCCCTTGTCAATCAACGAAGACTACTTCTTCCCTCAAACAGCAGAAGGTAGAGGTTCTAAAGTTGAAACACTTCCAGGCGGTACAAACTTAGGAGAGATTGATGACCTTAGATACTTTACTAATAAGTTGGTACGCGGCTTACGTATCCCAAGTTCGTACTTACCAACTGGAGCAGATGATTCAGCTTCGCAATATAATGATGGCAGAGTGGGAACAGCTTATATCCAAGAGCTACGCTTTAATACCTATTGTGAACGTTTGCAAAACTTAGTTGTTGAAGAGTTTGACACAGAGTTTAAACGCTACTTACTCGAAAAAGGTGTAAACATTGACACTGCAATGTTTGATCTTAAATTTCAACCACCGCAGAACTTTGCAAGCTATAGACAAGCTGAAATTGATAATGCTCGTGTACCTACATATACACAAATGAGTGCTATACCTTATATTTCAAATCGCTTTGCAATGCAACGCTTCTTAGGATTGTCAGAAGAAGAACTTGCAGAGAACGAACGTCTATGGCGCGAAGAAAACGAAGAAAATCTTGAGCCGATTCCAGGAGATGCAAATGCAGAAATGCGCGACGCAGGAATTAGTAGTGCAGGAATTGCAGATGACTTAGGCGGAATAGAGGATGAAGCACCTGAAGGTGCTGGCGGCGAAGACGGCGGTGACGGAACAGCACCTGACACTGTTACAGGACAAGAGCTAGGGGCTCCGGCACCAGGAACTGAACAAACGATATAAATACAATATGATACTTAGAGAATTATTTTATCACGACCCGGAAACTGTTAACTCTGTAGAAGACAAACGCTACGAGGCAGACTATGATGACTCGCCTATGAAAAAAGACGATACTCGCAAAACACGGTTAACTCTAAGCCAAATCAATCGAATCCGCAAAGCATCTGAGCTACATACAGAAGAAAAGCGTAAAGAACAAGAGTTCGTAAAGCAAATGTATGGTATAGCAGCAAACGCAGAAGCAGGCGGAGTTTAATTATTGAAAAAAATAGCTTTTGTGCTAGGCAATGGCACTAGCAGAAAATCAATCGATTTAAATCAACTAAAAGAACACGGAACTGTATACGGTTGTAATGCACTGTATAGAGAATTTGAACCAGACTATCTTGTAGCAGTTGATGCAAAGATGATTTTAGAAATTAATAAAGCAGGTTATCAGCACGATCATAGTGTATGGACAAATCGCAATCGTGCATACGATAAAATGAACGGATTTAACTTTTTTCAATCTAGTAAAGGGTGGAGTTCGGGTCCTACAGCTTTACATTTAGCCAGTGAACATAAAAATAATGAAATATATATTTTAGGTTTTGACTATACTGGTATAGACAATAAACTTAATAACATTTATGCTAATACTTTTAACTATAAAAAAAGTCACGAACGTGCAACTTATCACGGCAATTGGCTTAGACAAACATTAATTACTTGTCAAAAATTTAGTGAAAAAAGATATATAAGAGTGTTAGGAGATGACGCTTTTATTCCAAAAGAATTCTCTAACATAGAAAATTTATCACATATTACAGTTGAAGAATTTAAAAAATTCTTCAATTTTTTGTGATATTCTTAAAAACGGCTCGTTTTGAGCCTATTTGTACGTACTTTTCTGTTAATAGAGTAAATATATTATGACAGCCTCGTACAGGAGTTATCTTCTGTGCATTAAAAACATTTATAGGAGTTAAGAAAATGGCAGATCAAAATAAATTTGAAAAGATGCTAGAGCTACTTGTCAACGAAGACAAGGCAGCAGCACAAGAATTATTTCACGAGATTGTAGTTGAAAAATCACGTGATATCTATGAGTCACTACTAGAAGACGAAGCAGATGTTGAAGAAGCAACTGACGAAGAAGTAGATGAGTCAGACGAAGACCTAGACGAAGCAGATGATGAAGAAGTTGATGAGTCAGACGAAGACCTAGACGAAAACTTTGACATGGATTCGTTTGAAGTAGAAGCAGACGACGACATGGGCCCAATGGACCAGACAGGCGACTTAGCTAACGACTTAGGCATGGACATGGACGGTGAAGAAGGCGATGAAGACGAAGGTGAAGAAGGCGATGTTGAAGATCGTGTTGAAGACCTAGAAGATGCGCTAGACGACCTAAAAGCAGAATTTGAAAAAATGATGGCTGGTGACGACGAAGGCGACGACATGGATGACATGGACGACGACGAAGGTGAAGAAGAGCCAGAAGAAGCATTTGCATTTGAAGCAACAGACGAAGAAGTTGAAGAAGCAGCTGACGAAGAAGTTGAAGAAGGCGCACATAAAAGAGAAGTAACAGCTGACATG
>Ga0209716_1000580_pt1 | contig 33481 bp, 42 predicted proteins | sample COGITO_mtgs_1205_FD_184811 | JGI IMG/M metagenome (GOLD analysis project Ga0209716, IMG submission 184811) | Pelagic marine microbial communities from North Sea - COGITO_mtgs_120531 (SPAdes) (version 2) | ecosystem: Environmental > Aquatic > Marine > Epipelagic ...
AGTGAAAATCAAAAAATTACAAATTTAGAGAACTATAAATTAACATCTATTTATAGCACAAAAACAATGGGAATAATTTCTTTAGTAAATAAAGAAAATAGAAGTTTTATTTTATCAATAGATGAAGATATAGATGGATTTGTTTTAAAAGAAATACGTTTAGATTATGCTTTGTTTGAAAAGAATTCAGATATTTTCAAATTGTCATTAAAAAATGAAAAAGCAGATTTTGATAGCTCTTCTTTTGAAAACAATTTTGTATTACAAAGAAGTGATTTAAATAGTATTTTGCAAAATCCACAAAGTGTTTTAAATGAAATATCAATAAATAAAACCGTAGAGGGCTTTATCGTTGATTCAATAGAACAAGGTACATTCTTTTCTAATTTGGGTATTAAAAAAGGCGATGTTATTAAAAGTGTTAATAACACTGATTTACTTTCATATAAAGATGCTATGAATATTTTTTCAAATATTCAAAATATTAGAAATCTAAGTATAAAAGTTATAAGAGATAAAAAAACAATGGAGTTAAGTTATGAAATTAATTAGAATTATATTATGTGTGATTTTTATGAACGGTTATTTATTATCAAATGAAAAAGCAGATATAAACTTACAAAACATGCCTATCATGGATTTAGTAGAAATTACATCTAAAATCATGAAGAAAAATATTTTGTATACTCAAAAAGTAATAGGACGAATAGATTATATTTCAAATAAGCCTGTAAATTCAAATGAATTATACAAAATTTTAATTCATGTACTTAAAGAAAAAGGATTTACGATAGTTGAAGATGGAGATATTTTAAAGATTATACAACTAAAAAATAGCACCAGTTCAAATATTCCTATTTCTACTTCAAAAAACAACTCTTCTTATTTTATGGTAAGTGAAGTGGTAAATATTCCTAACTTTGATGTTGATATACTAGCTGCTAAAGTTAGATATCTTTTATCAAAAGATGGAAAACTAATGACAAATAAGCCTACAAATAATTTTATTATTACAGATTTTAAAGAAAACGTAGAAACTATAAAAACAATAATAAAGTTAGTATTGAAAAACTCACAAAAAACTATGGAAATAATAGAGTTAAAAAATATCAAATCAGCAGATGCAAAAATAAATTTAGATTTAATTGCCAAATCGATGCATGATGAAAAAATACAAACACAAAAAATTGATATTATAGATAATAGTGTTAATAACTCAATAGTAGTTATTGGTAAACTTTCAAATATAAGATATTTGAAAAAATACATATTAAAACTTGATAAAGATAGTTCACTAATCAAAAGAACAGTAGAAGCTTTTTCTCTTAAAAATGTAGAAGCTACAAATATTTTAAAAATAATTGAAGAAATAATCGGTAAAAAAACATATAAAAAACCTGAAAACAAACCACTTTTTTCAGTTGATACTGAATCGAATTCTATAGTAGTTATGGGATTAAGTAGTGAAATTGAATATGTAAGCGAACTAATAAAAATACTTGACATAGAAAAAGCTCAAGTTTATGTTCAAGCTAGAATAATCGAAGTAAATAATGAGTTAGTTGATAGAATAGGAATCTCTTATGGTTTATTTGGTGGAACAGTAGGTTCTAAAGGTTTAGCTGCTTTTTCATCTAGTTTAAATGCTGGCTCAACGGCTATTGATTCTGTTGTAAATACTATTGGACTAGCTATTCCTGATATTACTTCAGGTTTAGCTTTAGGAGCTAGTTTAAATTTACTTAAACAAAATGGAGCTTTAAATATTGTTTCAGAGCCTTCAATCTTAGCTGTAAACAACAGTGAAAGTTCAATATATGTAGGTGAAACTATTTCAATTAAAACTACAAGTACAGTAACAGAGGGTGGAAATGAAACGACAGGATATACGAGAGAAGATGTAGGACTTACTTTAAAAGTAAAACCTAGAATTTCAAATGACAATAAAGTAACACTAGATATAATTACTATTTTAGAGGGTGTAAAAACAACAGATACTACAAGTGGAAATGCAGATACATCTAAAAAAGAAATAATCACAACTGCTATTTTAAACAATGGAGAAAGTGTTATTATTGGAGGTCTTATCCAAGATAAAACAGAATCTACAAATCAAAAAGTTCCACTTTTAGGAGATATACCACTTTTAGGAGAGTTATTTAAAAATAAAAGTGAAGACTATACTAAGAATAATCTAGTAGTTATTATAACTCCATATTTAATACCTAGAGCAAAAGATATAACTTATGTTAGAAACAAACTATCTAAACTAAAACAACTTGAAGATGATTATTTAGAAGATTCCTTAATTAGATTAAAAAAAGAAGAAATAAAAAGAAAAATAGTACTAAAAGAGAAAGAAAAAGAACAAAAAGATTTAGATAATCAGCTTAAAAAGCTTGATAATAAAGAAGAAAAAGAAATTTTAAGTGAACATCAAAAAAGGGTAAATGCTATATTATCAGGTGGAAGCTATAGTGGAAATTAATGAGATACATGATATTGAGTTATTGCCTAATATAGAGATTGAAAACTATGCAATTGCTTTAAAGAATAATGTTTTATTTACAACAGTTGATGAAAATAAAGTAGCTGCTGTTTGTCTTGAAAGTATTAGTATATCTTTTGACTTTTTATCAAAACTTGATGTTTCATATAAAGTAGTTTACTTAGACGCAATATCTTTTGAGAAGCTTTATACTAAGTTTTTAGAAATAAAAACAGATAATGAAATGAGTAAAGTTCAACAAGAGCATGAAGATACAAAACACATAGAAGATGAATTTGAAATAAGTGATTTTTTAAAAATAGGAAGTGATATTTTAACTTCTGAAGAATCAGCTCCTATTATAAAGTTTGTAAACTCACTATTTTATAATGCAATAAAGAAGAAATCATCAGATATTCATATTGAAATGCATGAATTTAAAGCAGAAGTAAGATACCGAGTTGATGGGGTTCTTACAAAACATATTGAGCTTGATAAAAATATTATGGCTTTAGTTATTTCAAGAATAAAAGTTATTTCAAATTTAGATATTAGTGAGAAAAGAATTCCACAGGATGGAAGAACACAAATAAAAATATCAGGAAAAACTTTAGATATTAGAGTTTCTATACTTCCTACTTTTTATGGCGAAAGAGTTGTTATGAGAATCTTGATGCAAAGTGAAGATATCTTAGGACTTGAAGAGTTAGGATTTAGTAGGCATATTGTAGATGAACTTGAAAATGTAGTAAAAAACTCTTATGGTATGGTTTTAGTAACTGGTCCAACAGGAAGTGGTAAATCTACTACACTTCATTCACTACTTCATAAAGTTGTAAGTGCTGAAAAAAATATAATAACAGTTGAAGATCCTGTTGAGTACAAATCAAATGAATTTTCACAAATACAAGTAAATGAAAAAGTAGGACTTACTTTCGCATCTGGTCTTAGATCAATTCTTAGGCAAGATCCAGATATTATTATGTTAGGAGAAATTAGAGATAGTGAAACTGCTTCAATAGCTGTTCAATCAGCACTTACAGGTCACTTATTATTTTCTACTTTACATACAAATAGAGCAACCGCAGCTGTTAATAGACTAATAGATATGGGTGTTGAAAAGTTTTTATTATCTTCTTCAATATTAGCTGTTTTAGCTCAAAGATTAGTTAGAAAACTTTGCGATGATTGTAAAACAACAGATAATACATCACATGAAAATAGTCAATTTAAAGTAAACAACAACAGTAATATATGTAAAGCTGTAGGTTGCAAATCTTGTAACTTTACAGGATATAAAGGTCGTGTTGCTATTGGTGAGTTATTTGTAATAAATGATGAGGTAAAAGAGTATTTAAAAACAGAAGTTGATGATAATACTCTTATGAAACTAGCAGTAAAAAATGGAATGATTACTTTAGATAAGCAGCTTATAAACATGCTTGAAAATGGAGAAACATCTTTAAGTGAAGCTGTTAGAATAGGAATAATTAATTGAAAAAAGCTTTTTCATTAGTTGAGGTTATTATAAGTGTAGCAATACTTAGTTTTGTTATGATAACTCTTCTTCAAATGAAAAGCAATAATATATTTCTACTAGAAAAATCAAATGAAAAAACTCAATTAGTTGATTATGTACTTTTAGCAGGAGATATAGAAGATAGTTCAAAAAAAACAAACAAATCTGTATACTTAGATAAGCTCACACAATTCAAAAATGATGATATAAGAAGAGAATTAAAAGAAATCAAAATAGAAATAAAAGATAAAGAGTTAGACAAATTAGAAATAAAAGAAGACGGTCTAAATATCAAAATAAAAACTTATGCAAGAGAATACAAAATAGAAGAAGATATCAAAAAAAGTATATATTCATGGGAATTTGAGTTTTGAAAAAGTCTTTTACTCTTTTAGAAGTAATAATATCTATTGGGATATTTAGTATTCTGATGATTTTTTTTTATAAAACTTTAGATCAGGTAAGTTTCTCAAATAATATTTTTAAAGAGAAAGAAAAGAGTTTGTATAGTAACAACAGAATCTATAAAATTATGCTTGAAGACACATTAGAGTCATCAAAAGTAGAAGTTTTAAAGGATAAAAATAAAAACTCAGTACTTAAACTAATCTCTACAAATACTTTTCATAATCCAAGTTATAAAAATATAACATATCTAATAGATGCTAGTAATACTTTAGTAAGAATAGAAAGTAAGCTAGAATTCCTTTTAGATAAGACTTCTTCAGAATTTTATAAAGATATTTATGTAGATAAGATAAAAGATGAAGTAATCTTTTTTAACATAAATAACATAAACAAAGACATAAAAATAGCAATCAAGCAAGACAATAGACATATAAAATATATAAATTTATTTATAAAATAGAAATAAATAATTTTTAGATTTACTTAAAATAGCTTTTCTAGTACACAATCCTAAAAAAATAACAAAATGCACTAGCAAATAACAAAACAATCATAATATAGAAAGAATTATTCTTGTATAATATATCTTTAATATGACTTTACATCATTATAATCTGCTTCTAAGCAAAATACTTAAGGATAATTTTCTGTGGATAAATTAAAATCATTGAACTTATTATATTTAGAAAGAGATAAAACTCCAAATTTTAATACTAAAAAACTATTTGAAGTACTTTTTAATGATATAAAATATATTGACAATTTAGAAGAAGCTAAAGAATATTATGACAAAAAAAATACTGATATTATTATTATGGATGACAAATCTATAGAACTAGCAGAACATATTAGAAAACAAGACTTAAATACACCAATAATAATAGTATCAGATACTAAAGATGTAGATACTTTATTTAGCTATATAAACCTTCAAATAAACGGCTACTTGATAAATCCTATAAATTTAGATGATATATCATCTTGTTTTAATAATTGTATTAGAAAAATAGAAGTAAATGAGATGTTTACTATTGATGAAAATATATCGTATGATCTTACAAATAAAGAGTTGTTTATTTTAGAAAAGCCTTCAAAATTAGGAAAGAAATTAAACACATTACTTTACTTTTTTATTACAAATAAAAATAAAGTACTTTCAAAAGATGATATTCAATACAAAGTATGGGATGATGAGCTTGCGTCTGATAGTAGTATTAAGAATCTAATAGGAAGCCTAAGGCAAATAATAGGAAAAGAAAAAATTGTCAATTTACCAGGTATTGGATGGAAATTTGTAATTTAAGTTTTTTTTTAGTATAATTGCGAAAATTTAACCTAAAGAGAATAAATGAGAGATATTAGAAATATTGCCGTTATCGCGCACGTTGACCACGGTAAAACTACATTAGTAGATGAATTATTAAAACAATCTGGAACTTTTACTGCTCATCAAGAAGTAGAAGACAGAGTTATGGATAGTAATGATATTGAAAAAGAAAGAGGAATTACTATTCTTTCTAAGAACACTGCTGTTGATTACGAAGGTGTAAGAATTAATATTATTGACACTCCAGGCCATGCTGACTTTGGTGGAGAAGTTGAACGTGTTCTTAAAATGGTTGACTGTGTACTATTACTAGTAGATGCTCAAGAAGGTACTATGCCTCAAACTAAGTTTGTTGTTAAAAAAGCTTTATCATTAGGTCATAGACCAATTGTTGTTATTAACAAAATTGATAAACCAGGTGCTGATGCAGATAGAGTTGTTGATGAAGTATTTGACCTTTTTGACCAAATGGGTGCTACAGAAGAACAATTAGAATTCCCAGTTGTATATGCAGCTGCTAGAGATGGTTATGCAAAACTTAATTTAGAAGATCCAAGTGATAATTTAATTCCTTTATTTAAGACTATTTTAGAAGAAGTTCCAAAACCAAAAGGTAGCGATGAAAATGGTCTTCAATTACAAGTATTTACACTTGATTATGATAACTTCATCGGAAAAATTGGTATTGCTAGAATCTTTAATGGTACTATTTCTATGGGTGAAACTGTTACTTTGGTTAAAGCTGACGGTGAAAAAATCAAAGGTAGAGTTACTAAACTTATTGGATTCAAAGGTGTTGATAGATTTGATATCAAAACTGCTGGTACTGGTGATATTGTTGCTGTTGCTGGTTTTGAAACTATTGATGTTGGAGATTCACTTTGTGATCCTGCAAACCCAATGCCTTTAGATCCTATGCATATTGAAGAGCCAACACTTTCTGTAACATTTGCAGTAAATGATTCTCCATTAGCTGGACAAGAAGGTAAATATGTAACATCAAATAAAATTGATGAAAGATTAACTGCAGAAATGAACACTAATATTGCTATGAATTATGAGCAAACTGGTGAGGGTAAATTTAAAGTTAACGGTAGAGGGGAATTACAAATTTGTATCCTTGCTGAAAACATGAGAAGAGAAGGATTTGAGTTTTCTATTGGAAGACCTGAAGTAATTGTAAAAATTGAAGATGGTGTTAAATTAGAGCCATTTGAGCATTTAGTAATTGATACACCAGATGAATTTTCAGGTGCAATTATTGAAAAACTTGGAAAAAGAAAAGCTAATATGACTAACATGGTACCAATGGGTTCTGGTTATACAAGATTAGAGTTTGAAATTCCTGCACGTGGTTTAATCGGTATTAGAACTGAGTTCTTAACTGAAACTAAAGGTGAGGGTGTTATGAACCACTCATTCTTAGAATTTAGACCACACTCTGGAACTGTTGAATCTAGAAAATATGGAGCATTAGTTTCTATGGAAAATGGTGAAGCAGTTGGTTATTCAATCTTTAACTTACAAGATAGAGGGGTTATGTTTATTAAACCTCAAGATAAAGTTTATAACGGAATGGTAGTTGGACAACATGCTAAAGGAAATGATTTAGATATCAATCCAATTAAAGCAAAACAACAATCAAATGTTAGATCTTCTGGTGCAGATGAAGCTATTAAGCTTGTTCCACCAAGACAAATGTCTTTAGAAAATGCATTAGAGTGGATTGAAGAAGATGAGCTTGTTGAAGTAACTCCAGTTTCTGTAAGAGTAAGAAAAAGAGATCTTGATCCAAATGTTAGAAAAAGAACTGCTAAAAAAACTAAATTTGCTTAATATATATTAGGCTTATATATTTTTATAAAAGGATGTGCTTTTTAGTACATCCTTTTTTTATATCAAATCTTTAATTGCTTTTAAAAGATTATATATTTCTTCTTTTGTTTGAGTATAGTGAAAAGAGATTCTAAGCCAACCTGGATTTTCATCAATATTTATATCTTCAATTCCTAATAAATCATGTCCATAAGGTCCAGCACAAGAACAACCAGCTCTTGTTTGAAAATTTTTATATTTTGATAATTTTGAACATAACTCATAAGGATTAATATTTGAGATATTAAAAGAAATTATTCCAATATTTTCTTCCCTTTGATTTCCATAAATTTTACAAGATGGAATTTTAGAAAGTTCTTCTAAAAATATCTTTTTTAGTTCTTCTTTTCTTTTTTTAATAAAATCAAAACCAATTTCATTTCGTAGTTGATAAGCTAGACTTACCCGAATTAATTGCAAAATACCTGGAGTTCCGGCATCTTCTCTAGTTTGTATATCACTTTGGTAAACATGTCTTTTTTTATTTACATATTTTACTGTACCACCACCTGCAAATGTTGGTGAAATATCTACGTTTATTAAAGACTTTCTAATTACTAAAAGTCCACAAGAACCAGGACCTCCTAATAGTTTGTGTGGTGACATAAACATAGCATCGTAAAGATGTGATGGAATATTTATATAAGGTGAACTAGCTGCTGCATCAAAACATATAATGGCATTGTAAGATCTAAGTACTTTAGATATTTCTTTATATTTAGTAATTATTCCAGTAACATTTGAGGCTATGCAAAAAGACGCAATTATCTCTCTATGTTTATTTTCTTCAAGAACTTTTTTTAAGTGTTCTAAATCAATTAGTCCATTTTTACAAAGATCTATTCTTTTTATTTCGCATAATGCTTCTCGAAAAGATACTTCATTTGAATGATGTTCATAAGGTCCAACTATAACTAAAGGAAGAGTATTTTTATCAATATTTATTTGATACCTTTTTTTTGTAGCAGGAGGAATATAAAGTCCTAGTAATTCTTGAAAGTGTTTAATAGCAGCTGTTGTTCCATAACCATTAGGGAGTATTACAAACTCATCATTTAGTCCTAAACTTTTTACTAAACTACTTCTTGCCATTTCATAATAAGCGCTTGTAGTATCCGCATTTGAAGACTCTTTTGAGTGAGTATTTGCATAGGTTTCTAATACATCATGAATTCTGTTTTCAATTTGCCTAAAAGCTAGTCCTGTTGCCGTGTAATCAAAATACTCTTTTTTATTTTTTCCAATAGTGTTATATCTTAGAAAATCAAGAGTATTTGTATTTGCATTTAAAAAAGGCCTGAAAACTTTATTGTTCATTATTTCGTACAATATTAAATAAAAGGATCAAAATTTACTTTTTGTAAATCACTTGCTAAACTTTTTGCTTTTGTTGTTGGAACATCTAAAATTATAATATTACCTTCATTAGTCAATTTTATTTTTGAGGCTTGGTGTTTTTCGAGTATGCTAGCTAGGTTAGAAAAGTCTGAAGCTTTTAAGTTAAGTGATGGAGTTTTAAAACCTACATAACTTTCTGCATCAATTACACTTTTATTTATTCCAAAATGCTTGCCTTTTGTAACTGTATCGTCTTCTTCTAAAACAATATTTTTTAAATTAAAATTAATAGAAGATTCTAGAATATTCACAAATTCTGAAATACCCCATGTTTTAATTAAAGATGAAAAAGTACTTTTATTGATATCTATTCTATTCCCATAGTCTTTATATAAATTTACAATAGCTCTTGTTATTTGAAGAATTTGCGAAGATGTTATATATCCAATATGATTATCAAGAATTCTTACTGAAAACAAAACTTTATTATTTTTATATGAATTAGCAATAAAAATAATATCTGGAGTTTCATCAAGACTACAGCCTTCTTTACATCCACTAATTGCTATTTGCAATTTATTTGGTAGGTTTGAAAATTTTTTATTTCCAATAAATGTTTCATTTATTTTAGTAGCAATTGGAGTAACATTTATTAATTGTTTATAATCAACACTATTTATAGGACAAGTTATAACATTTCTTATAGTATGTCCTGATTCAAAAACAGTACTTAAATTGACATTATGTAAAAGATTAAATATATGTGGTAAATCATACATTTTTAAGTATTTAAATTCAATTTTTTGACCATGATTTATATCAAAAGAGTTTTTTGCATATTCTTTTGATATAAAAGCTAAAGTTTTAAGTTGTTCAACATTTAATTGCCCAAGTTGTAAAGGAATTACAATTTTATAAAAGTCTAAATTATCTTGATGTTGATATATTCCATACCATTGAAATCTAATCAAGTCTTTAGGAGTTACTCTTTCACCTAAAACAGCATAGATATATATATCACTTAAAGCATCTAGTCCATCTTTTTCTTTTTTAATACTTTCTATATTTAATGTTATGTTATTTGACATTATACGACCTTACAATTCCACTGGGGATAGTTATTTCTAATATAAGCATTTAGTTCAATCTCTGCTTTTGTATAAACTCTTTCTTCTTCAAGATGTGCAAATCCATCAATAGAAGAAACAATCATTCCTGCACCAAGTGTAGCATTTGTATATTTATCAATAATTATAAAACTACCTGTATATCTATTTTCATGATAGGGATCGACTGCTATTTCTCTATCTAATGAAAGTGTAACTTTTGCAATATCATTTAATTCTAATGTTGAAGCTTCATCTTCTTCAAATGTATTAATATTCTTTTTAAATTCAATATTATTAAAAGCACCATTTATTACAGAAGTTGCTCTTTTAATTATATAGTTTTGTTTTAAAGTTAATGGAGTTTCATCCATCCATACTACATAGCACGATAAATGATTTGATACTTTAGGAATATCTGTTGATTTTACAATCATATCCCCTCTACTAATATCTATTTCATCTTCAAGTGTAATAGTCGTAGCCATTGGAGCAAATGCTTGCTCAATAGTTTCTACTGTCTCATCTTTACCAATTGGTCTTAAATCTTTAATATCGTTTGATACTATTGATTTAACCTTTGAAGTCTTTTTTGAAGGTAATACTGTAATATCATCTCCAACACTAATTGAGCCACTTGCAATTGTTCCAGAGAATCCTCTAAAGTTTAAGTGAGGACGTACTACATATTGAACTGGTAATCTAAATGAGTTATTCTCTTTTTCATGTATTGAAATAGTATCAAGTAATTCCATTAAAGGCTTACCTTTATACCATGAACATTTAGGTGACACTGTTAAAATATTATCTCCATCTAATGCAGAAAGAGGAATAAAGTCAATATTTAAATCTTCATTATGAGGAAGATTTGGAATAATTTCTTTATAATCATTTTTAATACTTTCAAAAACATCTTGACTAAAATCAACTAAGTCCATTTTATTAATTGCAACAATTAGATTTTTAATACCTAATAATGAAGCAATATAAGAGTGTCTTTTAGTTTGAGTTAAAATCCCTTGTCTTGCATCTATTAAAATTATAGCTACGTCTGCTGTACTTGCACCCGTTGCCATATTTCTTGTATATTGTTCATGTCCTGGTGTATCTGCTATGATAAACTTTCTTTTATCCGTTGAGAAAAATCTATATGCAACATCAATAGTAATACCTTGTTCCCTTTCACTAGCTAAGCCATCTACTAAAAGTGCTAAATCTATTTTATCACCTGTCGTACCACTTTTTTTACTATCTTTTTCTATTGCTGCTAATTGATCTTCAAAAATCATTTTTGAATCATAAAGTAATCTTCCGATTAAAGTACTTTTTCCATCATCAACTGAACCACAAGTAATAAATCTAAGTATCTCTTTATTTTCATGTTCTTTTAAATATGCTTCTATATTCTCTTCTATTAAATCTGATTGATGTGCCATTTTAAAAATACCCTTCTTGTTTTTTCTTTTCCATTGATGCATCCCCATCACTATCGATTAATCTTCCTTGTCGCTCAGATGTTGTACAAACTAACATCTCTTGAATAATCTGTGCTAATGTTGTTGCTTTTGATTCTACTGCACCTGTTAAAGGATAACACCCAAGTGTTCTAAATCTAACCATCTCTTTTTTAGAAGTTTTTCGTAATTCTTCAGGAACCCTATCATCATCAACCATGATTTTTGTACCCATGTATTCAACTACTTCTCTTTCTTTTGAGAAGTATAAATCAGGAATAGGAATACCTTCTAAATAAATATATTGCCAAATATCTAATTCTGTCCAATTTGAAATAGGAAAGACTCTAATAGATTCACCTTTAGTATGTCTTCCATTAAATATATTCCATAGTTCTGGTCGTTGAGATTTTGGATCCCATCTATGATTTTTATCTCTAAAAGAATATATTCTTTCTTTTGCACGAGATTTTTCTTCATCTCTTCGTGCTCCTCCAAAGACTGCATCAAATTTTTGGATATTTAATATATCTTTTAAACCCTCAGTTTTCATAATATCAGTGTGCACTGCAGATCCATGAGTAAAAGGAGATATATCCATCTCAATTCCTTTAGGATTAGAGTAAGTAATAAGTTCCATTCCTACTTCTTTTGCTCGTTTATCTCTAAATTCTATCATCTCTTTAAATTTCCATGTAGTATCTACATGTACTAAAGGAAGTGGTGGAGGTGCTGGATAAAATGCTTTTTGTAAAATATGAAGCATTACAGAAGAATCTTTTCCTACACTATAAAGCATTCCTGGGTTTTGAAATTCTGCTATTACTTCTCTCATAATATGCATAGATTCAGCTTCTAGTTGTTTTAAATGCGTTAGTCTTTGCTTACTTATTTCCATATTATAATTCTCCATTTATTTTTTGTGTAAACCACACTCTTTATGTTCAGGGTTTTCCCACCACCAACGTCCTGCTCTTATATCTTCGCCATCTTTTACTGCTCTTGTACATGGAGCACATCCAATACTAGGAAAGCCCTTGTCATGCAGCTTGTTATATGGAATTTTGTTCTCTTTTATGTAATTCCATACATCATCTTCATTCCAATCTATTAAAGCGTTTACTTTAATTAAATTAAACCCAGCATCCCATTCAACAAGTTTTATATCTGTTCTTGTAATACTTTGTGCTGCTCTTAGACCTGTAAACCAAATATCAAGACCTTTTAATGCTCGCTTTAAAGGTTCAATCTTTCTAATACCACAGCATGTTTTTCTATTCTCAATACTTTCATATTGTCCATTCACGCCTTGAGTTTTATAAAGTTGTTGAACATCTGTTTCATTTGGAAAATACACATCTATTTTGATGTTATATTTTAAATTTGTTGCGTCCATTACATCATAAGTTTCAGGATGTAGTCTACCTGTATCTAAAGTGAAGATTTTTGCACTTTTATATTTTTTTAAAATAATATCTGTTAGTACTTGATCTTCTACAGCTAAACTCGAACTTAATGCAGAAGAGTATTTATAGTGTGTTAAAAAATATTCAACAACTTCTTGTGTAGTTTTGTTTGCTAACTCTTTATTTAATCTATCTACCAATTCTTCACTCATAATACAACCTATATTTGATAATCATTTGCCGTAGGTTTGATTTTACCTAGACTAATTCTATTCCATGCTCTCTCATGAAAATAATACAAAATCATTTTTGTAAATAGTTCAATAGAGCCAATTGAAGCAGCCATTGCTAAGTTACCTGTAATAAAATATGAGATTATGATTGTATCAAGAGTGCCAATTGTTCGCCAAGATATTGTTTTTACAACTGATCTGTAAGCTTTTTCTTGCATTTATTCTTTCCTCACATGTTATTTAGCATATGAGAACGAAGAGTTTTTACTCTTCGTCATAGTCATATAACCCTGAACTTAAATATCTTTCACCTGTATCACAAAGAATAGTTACAATAACTTTTCCTTTATTTTCAGGTCTAGCTGCTACTACTTTTGCAATATGAGCATTAGCACCTCCTGAAATTCCTATTAATAAACCTTCTTCTTTCGCAATAGATCTTGAACTTGCAAGCGCTTCTTCATTTGATACTTGAATAATTTCATCATAAACTTTAGTATTTAATACATCAGGAACAAATCCTGCACCAATACCTTGAATTTTATGAGGACCTGGTTTTCCACCACTTAATACTGGACTTGCTTCAGGTTCAACTGCAATAATTTGTACATTTGGATTATTTTGTTTTAATACTTCACCTGTACCTGTAATTGTTCCACCTGTCCCAATAGCAGCAATAAATATGTCAACTTTTCCATCTGTATCAGCTAAAATTTCTTTTGCAGTTGTACGTCTGTGAATTTCTGGATTAGCTGCATTAGCAAATTGTTGAGGAATAAATGAGTTTTCTATTTTCTCACTAATTTCAATAGCTTTTCCAATAGCACCTTTCATTCCTTTTTCTGGTTCTGTTAGTACTAAATCTGCACCTAATGCTTTTAATAATCTTCTTCTTTCAATACTCATAGATGAAGGCATAGTAAGAATTAGTTTGATTCCTAAAGAAGCACAAACACTAGCAAGTGCTATTCCAGTATTTCCAGATGTTGGTTCTATTACTGTTGTATCTTTATTGATTAAACCTTTCTCTAAAGCAGTATTAATCATATTTGTACCAATTCTATCTTTTACTGAATGTGATGGATTCATAAATTCACATTTTCCTAAAACTGTAGCACCACTTTCTTCACTTGCTTTTTGTAATTTTACTAAAGGAGTGTTTCCTACTAATTGAGTTATATTTTCTGCATATTTCATTTTAAATTCCTTTATATACTATAATGTAAAAATTCATTGTATTTATCTTGATAATCATCTAGTTTTGCTAAATCAATATCAAACAACTTTTTCATATTTTGTTTAGACTCATCAAAAAAGATATTCAATATAGGATTTGATGTTTTTGCATCAACTATATTTATATCACCTTCAAGTGCAACTAAAATATCTAATACTTTTATATCTTCAGGCTCACGAGCTAAGATATAGCCACCTTTTGCTCCCCTAATACTTTTAACAAGTTCGGCTCGTCTTAACTTACTTAACAATTGTTCTAAGTAATTTTGAGGAATATTTGCATTTGATGAAATTTCCTTGATTTGCATAGGAGTTTTTCTATCATGTTTACTAAGTTCGTACATGGCTGTTAAACCATATACTCCCTTTGTTGAGATCAGTGGCATTTTTTATCCTCTAATTTAAAGCTTGTGTTAAATCTTCAATTAAGTCAGTAGTATTTTCTAAACCAATTGAAAGTCTTACTGTTACAGGATTTACTCCAGCTTTTTCTAGTTCTTCAGGACTCATTTGTGAGTGAGTTGTAGATGCTGGATGAACAATTAGAGATTTACTATCTCCAATATTTACAACTACAGAGAATAACTTAGCACTATCAATTACTTTTTTAGCTTCATCAAATGATGCAACATCAAATGAAATTAAACCAGATGATTTTCCACCTTTAAAATATTTTTGAGCTTTGTCGTAGTATTTGTTTGATTCTAAACCTGGATAATTTACAGCTTTAACTTTTGGATGTGATTCTAAGAATTTTGCAATTTCAAGTGCATTATCTGAATGTTTATCAACTCTTAAAGCTAAAGTTTCAATTGTTTGAATTAGTAACCATGAATTATGAGGAGATTGAACTGCTCCAATATCTCTTAAAAGTGATAATCTAGCTCTTAAAGTAAAGTTTGGAAGAGGAACATCCGTGTAAACTAAACCATGATAAGAAGCATCTGGAGTTGTAAAATCTGAATATCTATTTTCATTTGCTTTAAAGAATGATGCTAAACCATCTCTTTCAACTATAATTCCACCAATTGCAGTACCTTGACCATTTGTATATTTTGAAGTAGAGTGAACAACAACATCAACACCCCATTTGATAGGGTTAAATAAAGCTGCACTTGCAACAGTATTATCACAGATTGTTAAAACACCATTTCTTTGTGCAATCTCAACGATTTTTTCAACATCTGCAATTGCAATTTGTGGATTTGATAATGATTCAAAGAAAATAGCTCTTGTACTATCATCAATTTGCTCTTCTAAATTACTTGCATCTTCGCTTCTAAATATCTTAGCTTCAATTCCAAATCTTTTAATAGTATGAGTTAATAATGTAACTGCTCCACCATATAATTTATCAGAGATTAAAATATTATCTCCTGCTTTTGCAACATTTGCAATTGCATAAAAAATTGCTGATTGTCCACTTGATACACATAAAGCGGCAGCTCCACCTTCAAGTTGTGCAAATCTTTGCTCTAATACATCTGTAGTAGGATTATTTAATCTTGTGTAAATTGGTCCTAATTCTTTTAAGGCAAATAAGTTTGCAGCATGTTCTGAATCTCTAAAGGCATATGCAGTAGTTTGAGTAATTGGCACAGACATAGAACCATGACCCTCTTTTTTGTTATAGCCTCCGTGAACTGCAATTGTTTCGTTTTGCATCTTGTAATCCTTCTTTTTATTTAATTTATGTTGAAAGTATAGAACTTTTTTATTTTAATGTCAAGTGATTTAATTGCAATTAATTAAATATTGTCAATAAAATCACTTTTATTTGAAAATATAAGATTCTTTTTAAAGAGAAAATATTTTTATATTCTTAAGTTAAATACCTTAAATTAGAGGTTTACATCTAAAAAAATAATTTAACTACTTAATCATGACTAAAAAAGAAAAATTTTTGAAATTTGTTAGAAAAAGAGATAAAAGGTATAAGTTGATTAAATTAGTATAGTATTATTTTTATTAAAAATTTAAAAATAAAGCAATAATTTGATTTTTAAAAAGGAATACTGTTACAAAATATAGGGTAAAATACACAAATAAAGATGAGCCTTGTATATGGCTTATAGTATTTTACTAAGGTATAAATTGAAAATAGCAATAATAGGAGCAGGAGCAGCTGGTATAATAGCCGCTATAACTGCTAAAAGAGTGAACAAAAATATTGAAGTTGATTTATTTGACGCAAATAAAGGTATTGGAAAAAAGATACTAGCTTCTGGAAATGGAAGATGTAATATATCAAATTCTGATGTAAAAGTAAAAAACTATTTAGGAGAAAACCCTGACTTTACCTCTTATGCTTTAAAAGAGTTTGATTTCAAAGCTTTTGAGAAGTTTTGTAAAAGTATTGGTCTACTCCTTGATATTAAAGAAACTAATAAAGTATATCCTTTATCAAATGAAGCAAAATCTGTTACAAGATTACTTGAACTTACACTTGATTCTTTAGGTGTTAAAGTTTATTTAGATTCCCTTATTCAAGATATAAATAAAATAAGTATTAAAGAGAATGAAAAGTTTTCAATTAAAACTTTTGATAAAGAATATACGCAATATGATAAAGTTCTTATATCAAATGGTTTAGGAGCAGCTCCACAGCTAAATGCAAATGAAAGTGGATTGGACTTTGCATCAAAATTTGGACATAGCTTCAATCCAACATATCCATCACTTGTAGGACTTCATACAGATGCAATATATCATAGTAAGCTTCAAGGTGTAAAAAAAGAGTGTAATGTAAGTTTGTTTATAAACGGACAATTAGAGCAAGAAATATTAGGAGATGTACTATTTACTAAGTATGGTGTATCTGGTTTCGCGATACTTGATATTTCTCAAATAGCTGCATATAATCTAAGTCTTTATCAAGATGTAAAAATAGCTATTAACTTTTTTCCAAAACTTCATAGAAATGACTTATCCGATCAAATACAAAGTCTTTTTAAAACAGCACCAAAACAAAAAGCACTAGATATATTAACAGGAATGGTATCAAATAAAATAGCACCAGTTTTACTAGAGCTTTGTAAAATAGATATTGAAACAAAAGCAGAACAAGTAAATGCAAAACAAATCAAAGCAATCTCATATCAATTAAACCAGTGGAAAGAAAAAATAACTGATACGCAAGGATTTGGTCATGCGGAAGCTAGTGGTGGTGGAGTTCGTACTGATGAGGTAGATAATAAAACTTATGAGAGTAAAAAATGTAAAAACTTGTATTTTGCAGGCGAGGTTTTAGATATCGTTGGAAATAGGGGTGGATTTAATCTACAATTTGCTTGGGCTAGTGGGTATTTAGCTGGAAAAAATTTAGGAAGATAAACAATAATCATATATAAATATATTTATATAGGTTTTATTTGAAAAGGGTTAATATTGAAATTATGAAAGAGTTATTAAAGAAAGGAATCGAAGAAGGAGTTTTTAAAGATAAATTATATAAATATAGAGAGTTTGGAAAATATACAAATAAAATTATCGAAGATTCAGAATTTTATTTTTCATCTCCTTTATATTTTAATGATCCTTTTGATTGTAATTTGTGTTTTAAGGATAGGTATACCAAAGAAGAAATTATTGCTAAGTATGAGAAATATTCATTAAATATGGGTATAAGTAAGGATTTATTAATTGCTAAATATGGATTAGAGTCAGAACATTTTTTAAAATTTGCCACTAAGTTCACTCAAGAAGTAGTAAGTCAATCAGGAATATTATCTCTTTCTGAACTAAATGATAATATAACAATGTGGTCTCATTATGCAAAAAATCATGAAGGACTAGCTTTTGAGCTAGATGTAAAAGAAGACTATGATTTCTTTAAATCTTATGGAAAAGTTGAATACAGAGATAATTATAATTTGTTATCTTATACAGACATTTCAAATGACAGTTTAGCAACATTATTTTTAACTAAATTTACTGATTGGAAATATGAAGATGAAGTAAGAATAATTAATTATAAAACAACTGGAGCGATGAAGTTTAAAAAGAGTGCTTTAAGAACAATTTATTTTGGATATAAAGCTTCTCTTGAAAATATAGAATCTATGATTCAGTTGTGCCAAATAAATGGTTATGAACATGTTGAATTTAAAAAGGCAAAGCTAATTCCAGGAAAATTTGCATTAGATTTTTATGATATAAATAAAGAAGAATATTTATAAGGAATGAAAAAAGGGACAGTATTGTAAATAACCATACTTTCAAAAAATCGGGGACATAGTACTAATTTATCATAAATTTGACAATTGTAAAACTATAATATATAATATAGTAAAACAAAAGGATAGATATGAATACTTTATCATCTTTAGAAAAACAACAAGTAGGTTTACGTGTTCCAAAGTATTTACTTGATGAAATAGATGAGTTTACTAAAACTTTTTCTGTTAATAGAAGTGAAGTTATAACAGAGGCTATTAAATCTTACGTTGAGATTCAAAAAGAAAACATTTTTTATAATGAATTTGAAACTTCGGTAAAAGAGTTAAAGACAAGTATTTCTAATAATAAAAAAGAAGATACTTTAGAAGATTTGATAAATGAACTTGAAAATAATTAGTTTAGAATCTTTTAAAAAAGATGCTAAAAAATTATACAAAAAGAATAAAAAGCTTCCTAGTGATTTAAAAACACTAAATGAAGTTATAAATGAAAACCCAAAAGCTGGTATTGAACTTACGTCAGATTTATATAAAATTAGATTAGAGAACTCATCTTCAAAAGTTGGAAAGAGTGGTGGTTTTAGAATTATCTATTATTACATAGATAAAGATGAAAATCTATATTTATTAAAAATATACTCAAAAACCCAAACTCCAAATATAAAAGAAGAAGTTTTAATTAAGATTTTAAATGAACAAATAAACTAGTAAACATCATCATGTGTTCCAATATCAACAGGAATAATCTCTTCATCTTTAATTATAAAATCAATAATAACTCTATATTCCATATTTATAGAAATAGAGTAAAAATCTGATAATTTACCTCTTAGTTTATGAAGTCTAAGGCTTGGATGAAAAGGGTCATTTTCAAGAATAAATATAGATTTTGCATATCTATCAAACATATTAGGATGTTTTTTTAAAAACTTTTTTAATCGTTTTTTATATTCATCTGTTATGACTAATTTATAATTCATTTTTTAATTCTTCAATATGCTCTTTTGCACTTTGAGTTTTATAATTACCTTTTTCAATATCTTGCATAGTTTTTAAGTATGCTAAATCAAGTTCATTTGCTCTTAATTCCTTGTATCTTTCAATATCAATAACAACAAATTTATTCTTTCCTCTAACATTTATAATTAACTCATCAAATTTACCAAGAAGTGTTGAAAATATTGAAACACCTTTTGTTTTTATTTCATTTGCATTTATTACCATTATAGTATCCTTAATAGTACTTTTAAAAGTATTATAAGATATTTATATTTTTTTGTCAAATTTCGACTTTATCCTAACAACAACCCTCACTAGGCTTAGCAACAGAAAAAGCTGGTTTCTTTTTATCATCATTAAACGTTGGAGTACAGCATTCACTATGTTCATTATCTCCGTAAACTTCTACATCAGACATTGAGTGATAGTTTTCCCAGATTAGTCCACTTGGGTCATTTACCCAGTACTTATTTGATTCTTTATAACAGCATATTGCTCCAGCTTCTTCTTTGCCTTTTATTCCAGCATCTTCAAAACTCTTTTGAGCAGTAGCTAGGGTTTCATCGCTTTCGTATTGAACTCCTAAGTGATTAAGACCTTTTTTTTCACCTTTTGTTGATATTGCAAAGTTTACAGCCATATCTTCTAGTAACCATTGGGCATAATCTTTTTTTATCTTTGTAGGTTTTGCATCAAACTGTGTATTATAAAAATGTATACTTTCTTCTAAGTTATCAACTGTAATATGCATATGTAATCTTTTTTTATTGTTCATTTCCTATCCTTATTATTTCTTGATTATCTTACAATTTTATTCATAAAAATATACATTAAAACATATTTTGGTTAAAATCTCAAAAAAGGATTTTAAAATGGAATTAGAATTATTTACAGGCTTTTTAGGCTTTTTTATAACAGCATTATTTTTAGTGATTGTTTTTCTTTATTTATATGCAATTGTTACTCCTTATGATGATTACAAGCTTATTTTTGAAGAAAACAATTTAGCAGCAGCTTTAGGTTTTGGTGGAGCTATTATTGGAGTATCTATTCCTTTATATAGTGCATTAGTTCATTCTACATCATATTTTGACTTTGCTATTTGGGGAGTAATTGCTATTTTGATTCAGTTAATTTTTGCATTTATTGTTACTAGACTTGGCGGAAAATATTCTTTTAAAGATAAAATTTCAAATGGTGTTGTTTCTGTTGCAATATTGATGGCATTTTTATCAATTTCAATTGGACTTTTAAACGCAGGATCAATGAGTTATTAAAACTCATTGATTATATAGTTTCTATTCTACAATTCCACTCATACAAGTAACTTCAAAACCTTCTTTTCTCCATGCCTTAACAATTTCGAGTAAACCTATACTATCACTTGGCATATGTGGTGCTATGATTATATTTCCTATATTTTGCTCAATTACTGCTTTTTTAACATCTTCTGGAACATGCATAGCAATAATTGTTCCAACTCCTGTTTCAAAATATGATTTATATACATCAACTCCACCATTTGTTCCTCCAGCCATAAGAACTTCTATTTTTCCTGCATAGTCTTCATTTGAACCAACTCTAATAACAGGTTGTGCAACTTTCTCTTTGTAATAATTCCAAGAGCTTAATTCTTGAATAATATCTTTTAGTTTTGTTCTTGGTTTACCATCGAATGCTTTGTTCAATTTTGTTTGAACTATTTCTTCTGTTATAAAATCTGCTGGAATATGAATATTTAAATAAGGCATTTTCATAAGTCTTGCTGCTGAACTTATTCTATCGTAGTTTGAAGCATGTGAATTTAAATCAACACTAGCTTGTTTTTTCTTTAATGCTTTTTGAGCTTTATTTATAGGAATTCCACTTTTTATCATTCTATTTATTTGAACATCCATTACTTTATGAAAGTCTACAATACAAGAATCAGCTTTTGGATGATGAGAAACAACACAATCAAAGTCTAATTGTTTTGCTAATAAAAGTTCTGGTGTTTCCATATCAATACCTATTAAAACCTTTTTGATATTTTTACCTTGAACTATTACATTTGTATCATAAGGTTTTTCTTTAAGCTTTGCTAAGTTTAAAGCAATTGTCATTAATTTTTCAGTGGTCATAATTTTCCTATTGTCTGATTTGTTAAGATTTTGTTATTAAAATTCCACCAGCTAAGATCATAACACAACTGGCTACTAAATTTATCTTTCTCTTTGATTTTTTATTTTTAAATAATTTTCTTGTCTTGCTTGCAGTATATGCATAAACTAACATAACACCACCTAACACTATAGTTACAATACCTGAGATTATTAGAATATCAAAAAATGTTAAAGCTTGTAAATTTACAAATGTTGGTAAAAATCCTAGATAGAATAAGATTACTTTAGGGTTACTAAGGGTTATTAAAAGTCCAGTAGAAAAGTTTTTTTTCCAAGAAAGTTCTTCGACTGCTTTTAGTTCAGTTTCTTCATCTTTTGAAGTTAATATTTTATATCCAAGGAAAAGTAAGTAAAGTCCACCTAGATATTTTACTACGACAAAAAAATCACCTAAAATTGTAGCAATAGCACTAAGTCCAAAGATCGCTAAGAGTAAGAATATAATATCTCCTAAAACTATTCCTAAAACAACAAAGGCTGCATTATTAAATCCCGATGCTAATGCTCTTGAGATGGTAGCAATTACTCCAGGACCTGGTGTAATTGCTAATAAAAACATAGCAGCTGAAAATGCAAAGATAGAAATAAATGTCATTTGTATCCCTTGGATAATTTTATATAAATATATAATAACATTTTTAATCTATTAAATGACATAGATTTATATAAAATATACACATGAAATTAGCAATAGTACTTTTTAGAAATAACCTTAGAATTGATGATAATTATAGTTTATATAATGCTTGTAAAGATAGTGATTTAGTATTAGGACTTTATAGTTTAGAAATTTTAAAAGGTAAAATATATGACTTTGAAAAGTGTAGTATTTTTAGAGAAAAATTTATCAAAGAATCACTTATTTGTTTAAAAAACAATCTTTTAAAATATAACATTAACCTTAGTATAATAGATGATATTGATGAGAGTTTAAATGAGTTGTCTAAATCTTATGATATTACTGTTTATTATGATAAAGAAGTCGGAACACAAGAGAGTGATTTTGAAAAAAAACTTCATAAATATAAACATAAATCTTTTTTTTCACAAACTTTAGTAGAGCCTTTCATATTTGATTATAAAAAGAGTTTTTCTCATTTTAGAAAAAAGGCTGAAAAACAAAATATTAAAAAACCTCTTGATAAAATTTCAAGTAAAAATAGTATATATTTTAAATCACTTGATATAGAAATACCTAAATTAAAAATAGATAATTCACATGCCATACTTTTTAAAGGTGGAGAAAATGAAGCATTAGAACACTTACAAAATTATCTTCCAAACATTCATAAATATAAATCAATAAGAAATGAAATGAGTGGGTTTGAAAACTCTACAAAGTTTTCACCATATTTAGCTATTGGATGTATAAGTCCTAGAAGAATTTATGAAAAAATAAAACAAGAGGAATCCAGAACTTTTGAAAGTGATTCTTCTTATTGGATATATTTTGAATTATTGTGGAGAGATTTTTTTCATTTACTTATGAAATATAGTGGAAACAAGCTTTTTTTAAAATCAGGAATCAAAGAGATAAATTACAACTTTAGAAAAGACAAAAAAAGCTTTGATATTTTTTTTAGTGCATCTTTAGGAGTTGATTTGATTGATGCAAGTATTAATGAACTAAAAACTACAGGGTGGTTAAGTAATAGAAATAGACAAATCGTAGCTAGTTATTTTATAAAAAATTTAGGACTTGACTGGAGAGTTGGAGCTGCATTTTTTGAAAGTTTTTTGATAGATTATAATCCTGCATCAAATTATGGGAATTGGGCATATCAAGCACATGTTGGTAATGACTCTACTTATAGAATCTTTGACATAGATAAACAAACACAAATGTATAATGGAAATGACTACATAAATAAATGGTTAAATAGAAGAAAATCAAAAGTATATATAAATAAAAAAGCAATGGCTGAAATTGTCAAAAGGGAAGTCTTTTTTGAGTAGCTTAATCAAACTTATTTTTTAAAACAATCAAGTTTTTTATTAAATCAAATTCAAATCTCATTTCATTTGTTTCAATAAAATAAGTATTGTTCTTTTCTAATAGTTTTAATAGTTTTATTTTTTTGTAGATTTTTCTTTTATATGTAAAGTTTACATAGTTTTTATCTTCAATAGCTTTTTGTAAAAATCTTAATTCAATATTCATTTATTCTTTCATTTATTACCAATTTTTTTGATTATAGCAACATCAGTTATATTTTAAATTAACTTCCAAGCTTATAGTAAATATATTTAGATAGAATGCATTTTTAACACAATTAAACAATTATTAGGAAACTTTTTGAACTTAAAATTAATATCTATGGCATTCTACTCTACATATATTACAAATAAATTTGGATTTTTATTAAAAAATGAGAAAGATAAAGATAAAAAGATGCTTCTTAGAATAAAATACTCGGAGACTTTACTAAAAAAATTAAAACTTAATATAAATATTATAAATAAAGAAAAACTACCTCAAGATGGAAAGTACTTATTAATCTCAAATCACAGAAGTATAATAGATCCTTTAATTATTGAAACGGCACTAAAAGATACAAATATTAAAGGTTTTTGGATTGCTAAAAAAGAATTATACAATTCTTTTTTCTTTGGAATGTTTACAAGAAATGCAGGTTCAATTCTCTTAGATAGAGAAGCTAAGAATATGGCATCATTTTTTAAGGATATTAAAGATGTTGTAAAAGAAGAAAACTCTATTTATATTTTTCCAGAAGGTACTAGAAATAAAGATAATACTCCTTTATCAACTTTTAAAGAGGGTGCTAGGATTATTGCTTTAAAAAATAAGTTAGCAATTTTACCTGTTTACATAAAAACAAATGCAAATGAAGTTTTAAAAGAAGCAATAAATAAAAGAGTAGATGAGTTAACTATTGATATTCAAATAGGTGATTTAATAGATTATAAAGACAAGACATCTCTAGAAGAGAATTATAGAAAGTTATTTGATTTATAGCTTTATAAAATTATTAAATGTTTTTAATAAGCTCAGGTACAATTTTATATAAAGTAAGCATAAGTATATCTATATATTATTTAGATAAAATTCACTTTCTAAAATACTAATAATTTATTTAATTAGAATTAAAAGGATAATAATGAGTCAAGAAAACATAGAAAAAGCGCAAACACAAAGTCAAGAAAAACTAATTCAAAATGAATCTAATGTAAATGTTGCTTTTTACATTCATTTAAAATCATTTGATAACAATACAAGAAAAGAATTAAAAGATAGAATTAAAGAAGTGTTTTTCTTTTCAAAAGGTATAGAATGGAAGTTTGATAGCTTTGGAATTGAAAAACCAGGTTCAAGAGGTACTGATATTTTAGGATATTTTATTTTTCAAACTTCAAATATAGATAAACTAAAAAAACTATTTTTATCAGAGTTTAAAGACTATAAGAATGTATCAAAAATAACTTGTTCTGTTTCTGAATATAAAAAAGTTAGTGAAAAGTTTTTTGAACTAGAATTTTAATATATAAATGAATACAGTAAATATGACCTGGCAGGATTTTTTTGAAGAAGAAAAATCAAAAGATTATTATAAAAGTTTAATAAAAAGTATTGACACTGCATATACAACAACGAGAGTTTTTCCTCCTAAAGAGAAAATTTTTAATGCTTTTAATTTAACACCAATATCAAATTTAAAAGTTGTTCTACTAGGACAAGATCCTTATCATGCAGAAGGACAAGCTCAAGGTCTAGCTTTTTCAACTCCAAAAAATGTAAAAAACCCACCTTCAATGAAAAACATATTAAAAGAGATTGAATCTGATTTACAAAGAAAATCTATATGCGAAGATGGAGATTTAAATTCTTGGGCAAAAGATGGGGTATTATTAATAAATGCAATTTTAACAGTAGAAGAAGCAAAAGCAAAGTCTCATCATAAAATAGGATGGGAGCAGTTTACAGATAATTTGATAAAATTCATTTCTGCAAATTGTAAAGATATTGTATTTATTCTTTGGGGAGCAAGTGCAATTAAAAAAGAAAAAATAATCGATTTAAATAAGCATCACATATTAAAAGGTGTACATCCAAGTCCTTTATCTTCTTATAGAGGTTTTTTTGGTTGCAAACATTTTTCAAGAACAAACAATATATTAAAGCAATGTGGAAAATCTGGAATTAAATGGTAAAGATTTTTTGTAAATTAAAAAAGAAAATTTAGCTTTCTTTTTTTAATTTATATAACAATCCATAAATATTTGTTTTATGGAGTTTATCAATTTGCATAAATATAAATGCAACAACTACAACATTTAGATGAATTAATGCTTCAGCAAGTGGGAATGCGATAAATATCAAACCAACTATCAAAATAAATAAAGGCTTAGCAAACTTGATAAGTCCTTCTGTTTTAATTAGTTTTAACTTGTACTCATCTTCATTATTTTTAATAAATATTTTATCATCTTCACTTAGGGTATCAGTTACTTTTAGTTTTTCTAAGCCTTTTATAACATCCATATTTTTTTTATATTGTAAGTATCTATAAAATAATACTCCTATGATTATTATAGATGCAAAATTTGATAATAATTGCAGTGGTATTTGATTTAACATTTATTTCCTTTTAATTCTTTGCGTTATTATACAAAAGATACCTTATTAAACAATCAAAATTCAAGATAATCTATATTATTAGGATATAATTAATTAAATTATTTTTAAGGAAATGAAAATGACAAAAATTATTGTATTGCTAATGTTGAGTTTCTCATTTATCTTTGGAGCTATAAATTTACAAACGGCTTCAAAAAATGAACTAATGAGTATTAAAGGTATTGGACCAGTTAAAGCTGAACAAATTATGATGTATAGAAAATCTACTAAGATTAATAGTGCAGATGATTTAAAAAATATCAAAGGTTTTGGTCCTAGTATCATTTCAAATATTAAAGGAAATAATACAGCTCCAAAAACAAAAAAATAAATCTAAGGTAGACTATAGATCTACCTTAGAATTTTTAATCAACTTATGTTAAAATCTCCTAAACAATTTTAGGGGCTCTACTTTGAAAATACCTCCAAATAATGAATGTCCTTGTGGTTCTTTTAAAAAATACAAAAAATGTTGTAAAGTTTTTCATATTGGACAAAATCCAAAAACAGCCGAACAGTTAATGCGTTCTAGATTTACTGCATTTATTTTAAACGATGCTGATTATATAATTAATACAACACATAATAAAAATCAAGATTACACATTAAATACTGAAAGTTGGAGAAAAGATATTATCAATTTTAGTAAAAATACAGATTTTATAAAATTAGAAATATTAGAAAATATTGAAGGAAAAGATCAGAGTTTTGTTAAATTTAAAGCAACCATAACACAAGACAATTTAGATGCATCTTTTACAGAAAATAGTAGGTTTTTAAAAATAAATAACAAATGGTTCTATGTTGATGGAACATTTATATAATAGGAAAAAAAATGAAAATATTGTTTTCTCCAAGTGAAGCAAAATACAAAGATGGTGATAATCAAAAAATTACAGAGAAAAGTTTTGTTTTTCCAGAATTATTTCAATATAGAAGTGAAATGATAAACAAGTATCAATCATTTATAAACAATGCAAATAATGATGAAATAGCGAAATTAATTGGGACAAAAAAACAAGATGTAATTGATTATTATTCAAGTGATATCTTTAACCGAAATACTAAAAAAGTTATCCAAAGATATGATGGGGTAGCTTATGATTATTTAAAGTATGAAGAATTGAGTAATATTGAAAAAGAATACATAGATAAAAATGTGATTATCTTTTCAAATCTTTTTGGTCCCTTATTAGCAGGAGATTTAGGACTTCCTGATTATAAATTAAAGCAAGGTGAAAAAATTGATAAATTAGCTGTTGAAGTTTTTTATAAAGAGCATTTTACAAAAGCACTTGATAAGTATTTAGAAGACGAAGATGTACTAGATTTAAGAGCAGGTTTTTATGAAAAATTTTATAAACTAAACAAGCCATATACAACTATGAAGTTTATAAAAGAGGGAAAAGTAGTTAGTCATTGGGCCAAAGCATATAGGGGTATTATTTTAAATAATATATCAAAAAATAATGTAAAAAATATTGATGAATTAATGAGCTTAGAATTGGATAATTTAAGTGTTAGCGAGATTAAAAAACAAAAGTTGAAAACAGAAATAATTTATAATATCCTTTAAATAAGAGTTAAATCAAAAATAAAGAAATAAGAGATATGAAAGCAAATAGCGCAGAGTATAGGAATATATATTGTCCATACACTGCGCCTGCAACTAATGCTCCAACAAATCCACCTAGACCATAAGCTACTCCATACATAAATTGTTGAGCTAATTTTTTATTTTCATACAGTGTATATAAAAACATAATAACTGCACTATGGTATAAAGCAAAAGAGAAAGCATGTAGACTTTGTGTAAAGAATGTTATACTTAATGAATCTGGATATAAATATAATAAAAGCCATCTAAAAATTGTTATACTAACACATATTTTTAAAACATTTAAAAGGTTGTTCTTAAGAATTGGTGATTGATAATAAAGCATCAATATTTCACATACTATACCAAAAGACCAAAGATAAGAAGTCATTTCCAAACTAATACCATTTTCTGTTTCATAAATAGTAAAAAAATTATAAAATCCTCCAAAGCTAATTTGCATAAAAAACAAACAAACCCAAAATGGCCAATATTTTATAAAGGAGAAAGCTTCAGTTTCTTCTTCATTTTTTATTTTATTCACATCGTATTTTAGTAGAAATAAGGCAAATATAACTGTCAAAATATTAGTAGCTAAATAATAATGAAGTGCAATACTAGGATGACTTAAAAATTTTCCTAATATTAGTGAGATTATCATAAATCCAATAGAGCCATATAGTCTCGATTTCCCATACTTATTTTTCCCTAGACTTTTTAAAGCTGTAACTTCAATGTATGGTAAAATTAAAGATAAACAAGCTCCTAAAATTGCATTATTAATCATAAAAGCATAAAAATTATCAATAGTTATATAAAACATTGAAGAAGTTAGAATTGATATAAATAAAGCATTTTTAAAAACGGTTTGATTTAGTTCTATATGTTTTAAAAATAAAAATGGAGTAGCAAATCTCATTAAAGGAGCTATTGCAAAAATTATACCTATATCAAAAGCGTTGTATCCAATATCGTGTAATACTTTAGGCATAAATATTATATATACACCTACAGCTGCAAAATAAAAAAAATAAAAAGCAGAGAGATTAAAAAATAGCATTATTCGTTGATAATAATTGTATTAGAAATTAAATCCTGAAATGTTTTTTTATCTTTTCTTATGAAGGGTAAAAAGATTAAGAAAAATGAAACAACAACAAATACTGTTGCTGAATATCTTATTAGTGATTGAACAAATGATATTCTATTTTTAGTTAATGCATCAACTATTTTTAGTTCATATGCTTTAAGTCCTGGAGTTTGACCTTTTACAAACCAAAAAAATATTATTATTAAGAGATGAATAACAAGTATTATTGACCAGCCTTTAAGTCTATCTTCAGAAAATGCTTCTCCACTACCCATAATAAGATATATTACTATATATAAAATAGGAGTAGTTATTAGAAAAGTATCGGTTAAAAAGGCCCTTAATCTTGTTGATAGAGGAGAGGATTCTATTAAAACATTTTCTTTTTTAGTAGAAGTATTTTTATTATTACTTTTACTTTGTTTAGTATCTCTCCATCTTGCCATTTATCTTAATTACCTCTTGACCCTGGTTTATAAGCAATGTCTTTAAAATCACACTCATCTGGCGTATACATTTTAAAGGTAAAATCTTCTAGAGCAAAAAGTGGTTTATCTAAAGGCAGTTTACAATTTTCTTGTGCTTCTAAAGAAGAACCTACTCTAGAACAGAAACCTCTGTTTGCAAGTGCAGCATATGCTACAATATTTCCGCCATCAGCTTCAACTTGTTTAGCTGCTTCAAGAGCTGATCCTCCAGTTGTAATGATATCTTCACAAATGATGTAATTTTCGCCTTCAGCAACTTCAAAACCTCTTCTTATAGTCATTTCACCTTCAACTCTTTCTGCAAAAATAAATCTAACATCAAGTGCCGTTGCAAGTGCAAAACCTGCTATTAGTCCACCAAGTGCAGGTGAACAAACAGCATCTACTTTTATCCCAGATGCTTTAATTTGTACGGCTAAGGCTTCTGCTAACAATTTTGCAGTTTTTGGATCTTCTAAAACTTTTGCAGATTGTAGATAAAAGTTTGAATAATTACCTGAACTTAATTTAAAATGACCTTCTAATAGTGCTTGCGCATCTTTATATATTTGTTCTACGTTCATCATTAAACCGTTAATATTTCTTGTTCTTTTGTTTTAAAAGTTTGATCTGCTTTTAAAACATACGAATCAGTAATTTTTTGAATTTCATCTTGTGCTTTTTTACTTTCATCATCACTAATCTCTTTATCTTTATGTAAGACTTTTATTTTATCATTTGCTGTTTTTCTAATATTTCTAATTGCAACTTTAGCGTTATCTGTCATAACTTTAGCACCTTTAGCACTAATTTTTCTTTGATCAACAGTCATAGGAGGAAAGAATAATTTAATTACTTCACCATCATTATTTGGATTTACTCCAATATTGGCATTTTGTATAGCTTTTTCAATATCTCCTAAAAGATTTTTTTCCCATGGATTTACTACGATAGTTGTAGCATCTGCTGCTAATACAGAACCTACTTGATTTAAATCAGTAGGTGTTCCATAATAATCAACTTTTACTCCATCTAATACAGAAGTTGTAACCTTTCCGGTTCTAAGTGTTTTATAATCTCTTTTTAAAGCCTCTATAGACTTTTCCATATGATCTTTTGTTTCAGTGTTAAGCTCTTCTAGCATTAATTCCCCTTTATTTATTACAAAGTTTGTGATTTTGTTTAATTTGCGTGTATTATACCATTTTTTACTTTGATGTCTTTGCTTCAATGAAGACTAAATTATGTAATTTTGATTTTTTTTGATTTTTTAAAAATTAGATGTAAATGTAGATTAATTTGTATATAAAAAGGAGAAAGAAATATCAGATATTTCTTTTCTTCTTTATATTATTTAGCTGCAGGTACTGTTGGTACAGGAGCTGATATTGGAGCTGATGGAGCGTTACCAGTTATAGGAGCTGGCATAGATGGAATTAATGTTTCTGTTTTTACATTATCAATCGCACTCTCATTTCTTTTCTCATTATACATGTAACCTAAAACTAATGTATTTATAACGAAGATTAAGCCTATTGCCATTGTTGCTTTAGTTAAAAAATTACCTGGACCTTTAGCACCAAATAATGATTCATTACTTCCGCTATAAGATCCAAGACCAATACTTGAACTTTTTTGAAGTAAGATTATTATTGTTAATAAAATTGCTAAAACAAATTGAACTACCAAAAGTGTAGATGTCATTATCTATTTCCTTTTTGAAAAATGGGATATATTTTATCTAAAACTTATTAAGAAAAAGTTAAAATAAATATACTTACAAATTAAACACTAATATAAAGAGCAAAATTGTCAATAAAAAATGAATTTTCAAAGCACGCAAATGAATATAACAATCATAATATAATTCAACAAATTATTGCAAAGTCATTAGTAAGAGAATTAAAATCAAAACCTTCTAAGATATTAGAATTAGGTTGTGGTTCTGGACAAGTTTTTTCTAATATTACATGGCCAATAGATTTTTATAAGGCAATAGATTTTTCAGAAGAAATGTGCCAGTTACACCCAAGAAATAGTAACATTGAGGTGAAATGTTTTGATTTTGATACAGAAGAATTTTTATCAGAAATAAGGAATGAAAGTTATGATATTGTCTTATCGTCTTCAGCATTACAATGGTCGAAAGATTTAGGAAAAATTGTTAAAAATCTTTCATTAATCACAAATGAAATTAATGCAGTTTTGTTCACTTCAAATACATTTAAAACTATTCATAAAACTACTAATACCAAATCACCAATTTTAGAGAAATCACAAATTAAAAAAGCTTTTTCGGATTATTTTGATTGCAATTTCGAGACAATTGTCTATAAATTAGAATTTGAGAATAAAAAAGATTTATTCAAGTATATTAAAAAATCAGGAGTAAGTGGAGGATCTAAAAGCTTAGACTTTAAAAATGCGAAAAAGCTATATAAGGAATATAAATTAAATTACTTAGAGTTTGAGGTTATATTTGTTAAAACAGTTTCTAAAGTATAAAGCTCATATCTTATATATTTAAAATTTTCACTATCTTTTATTGATATAAGTTTAGAGAATTCTTCTAGAACTCTAGCACTCTCTTGAGCTCTTTTAAAATTAGCAATTAATATAGAATATAAATCATCTCTATTTTGCTCACTTTTAATTGATTCTCTTAAAACATCATTTTTAACATCTCTAGTTTCTAGCATTTGAGTATAAATATCAATTCTTGATAAGTGGCGTAAGTTTTTCAATTTTAAAGCAGTTTGCTTGTCATTATATATGTATCTAAACACATCTTCAACTACACGAATACCTTCACGTAGTCTATTTAGATTGGCATCTATAAGTCTTAAGTTATTTGATTTCATAGTTTAAATAATTTAAACTAACCCCAAAAGGAGTTAGTCTAATCGTTGTTATTATTCATAATTCCTAAAATTTGTAATAATGAAATAAACAAATTGAAGAAATCTAAGTATAAAGATAAAGCAGCTTCAACAGGTGAATCATATCCACCTCTAATAATTTGCTGAGTATCATACAAAATAAACGCAGAGAATAATAATGCACTTACACTTGCAATTCCTAATTGCATAAACGATGATTGAATAAAGATGTTTGATATACCTGCAACTATTATGATAATTAATGCAATCATTAAAAATTTACCCATTGAAGAGAAATCTCTTTTAGTTGTCATAGCAAACATTGAAATTCCACCAAAAGCAACTGAAGTCATTAAAAAAGCTTGCCCTACTATTGATGCACCACCAGGCATTGCAAAGATTGATGCTAATAATGGAGCAATCATTAAACCTGTAATAAATGTTAAAGCAAATAATGCTAATAAGTTAATTCCTGGTTTATGTTTAACTTTTGGAATAACAAACCATACCATTGCTATTACTGCTCCAAATAAAAGCCATTTTACAGGACCCATTAAAAATGCAACAATTTCAAGACCAATATATGATCCAGCAGTTGCGGCAAGTAATGATCCAGCAAATAATTGATAAGTTGCTTTCAAGAAACTCATTAATTGAGCTTGAGACGATTCTTGTGAATGCTCATTTGAATTGTTAGATAAATAATCTCTATTATACATATGTATTTCCTTTTTGTATTTTCTTAATTAATGTGTAATTTTATAATGTTAGTCTTAATAACATCTTTAATTACATTAATACTATTACGTATAGAATGATATGACAAAAAAGTAAATGAAAAATTAACACTTAATAATATATCTTTTTATACTATGTAAGAAATAATGTAAAGAAATAAGCAAAAAAGGGGGCAAGAAAAAAATTTCTAAAATTTAAGCTATTTCTAAGTGGTAGGACTTGACAAAGGGTAAGAAATCTCCTATAATTCCCGTCCAAATTAAGTGACACACAGTGAAACTTAGGACGGATGATCTTTAACAATGTAAATAGTTTATAGAGTAATCTTTATAAACTGAATATAAT
>Ga0209716_1000586_pt1 | contig 33379 bp, 28 predicted proteins | sample COGITO_mtgs_1205_FD_184811 | JGI IMG/M metagenome (GOLD analysis project Ga0209716, IMG submission 184811) | Pelagic marine microbial communities from North Sea - COGITO_mtgs_120531 (SPAdes) (version 2) | ecosystem: Environmental > Aquatic > Marine > Epipelagic ...
TTATATGCAAAACTTCCGTCTCCGCCTGCGTCTGTAACACTAAAATGTGCTCTTACTTCACTAGCACTTGGACCTGTATATGTTAATGTGTTACCTGCGTATGTTAATGAGCCATCGCCACCTGCATCTGTTACATTTAATGCTCCTGATATAGGTGCTGATGTTGTTAATGCTGTACCGTCCCAGCCTATTGATACGTTTGCTGAAGCATGACTAAGTTGTAAGGTAGCCGATACGGCAACTTGATTATTGTTAATAATAATCTTATCATCGTTAACTCTAAGTTCTTCACTGCTGTTTATTATCGGATCACCGTTGAATACGATATCACCCGGGGATCTAAATATACCTTTCTTGTCTGCCATTAATTACTCCGATTGCAACATTGCTTTAACATATTTATCAGATTAAGGCATATTTTCTTGTGTACAAAAAAAAGCACCTTCCGAAGAAGGTGCTTAATTGTTTAAGTAAAACTAATACTTACTTGAATGAGACGTTTGAAAGTCCAATTTCACCTAAGTAGTCAGCCGCATTACCCAATGAACTTGCTGTGTTAGTAAGTTCTAAGTAACCGTATCTTGTCATAAATGACACTACTGGTTCAAAAGTTGCTGGATCCATAACTGGACCTGTGCTCATTAATGGAATGTAAGGACAGTAGAATGCTGGAGCATCAGTTTCTGATGAACCTTTATATCCTACTAGTACTGCTGTTCCGTCAGCCGCATAGTTGTCAACAAATACTTTAACAGTACCGTTTAATGTACCAACAAACTTAGAGTTTGTAGGAGCATCAAAAGGACCTTCTGTACTTCTAACAAATGTTGAAGTTGTCGCTGATTGTAATATTGTTAAAGCCTGTGGACTTACAACAACATAGTTACCTGCGCCTCTTCTTGTTCTAGCGGCAATCAAGTTTGCAACTCTGTTAATAAGAATTGCCAAGATTGCGTGTCTTTCACCGATATATGTTTGCGTACCTGTGATTCCTGAGTTGAAGTCTAAAGTGTCAACAGTTGGAGCAAGTGCTCTTAACTTTGCTAACATTTCTTGGTCGATTTCAACTGCAATTTCTTGTGCTAATGCCTGCATAATTTCTGCTTCAACATCTACACCGTGCATTGCGTTGGCGTCTTGAGCACTTTCAAAAGTCCATCTTGCTGATAGACGTCTTGTTTTTGCTTCGACTGTTTGCTTGAGGATTTGAATAGACATTTTGCTACCCGCTGTTCCTTCACTTGCCGCAGTTGCATCAGGTGTTCCTGAATATGCTGTTGCTAATGCGAAAGGACTTAAAGCCTCTTGTCCTGCTGTTACTGAGTCTTTAGACTCTGCGTATCTTACCCTTAATGTGTGGATTTGTCCTACTGGTCCACTCATTGGTTGCACACCAAGTAATTCGTTGGCGATCAAAGAAGGCATAACCCTTCTAATCAATGGTAGCATAACTTTGTTAAGTGATGCAACGTTTCCTGCCATTGTTGACCCTGCTGTCGCTGATTCTTGTAATTGAGTTTTTGCGTTTTCTAAAATTACGTCCATTGTAGACTTTTTAGATCCCTGTAAACCCTCAAGAAGAGCGTCCTTGGTTGCGGACCAATTTGATTCAAATAATGCTTCTGCCATTATAATCTCCTAATATTTAAGTCCGGCTAGTTTTCTGATTTCGTCAAGTTCGACTACGTCAACTTCATTGGTGGAGCCGGTTTGTCCGTCCAACGATCTATTACCAGTGTGTTCTGTCTTCACTGATTCATTTATAACTTCTTTCTTAGTTCTTACAGAACCTTCTTCGTTCATAACACTTGGAAGGTACTTGTTAAATGATTCTTCAAGTTTCTCTGTTTTTACTGATTCTAGAAGTTCTGTCATTAATTCTTTTTTGCTACTACTTAAAGGTGCAATTAAGTCACTAATAACATTATTTCTGTTGTATCTATCTTCTGCTATTCGTAATTTAGATTCAACTAATTTCTTTTGCTCTGAACTATTTTCTGCTTTAGCCTGTGCTTCTGAGATTTTAGATTTTAATCCAGTAATCTTAGATTTAAGTTTTCTGACTTCTGTATTTTCATTTAAATACGAAGTAGCATACTCACCAGCCATTGCTTCAAATATTCTTCTGCCAAATTCATTTTCTCGAGCCTTAGTAATATCTTCTTTAAATTGTGATACTTCACTTTTTAATGAAGATGAAATAGTTTGTTCAACTTTTTCTGCGGCTCTTCTAATAAATTGTTTTTTAGCATCCGCAAGTTGCTCTCTTCCTTCGCGAACTAACTGAACTTTTTTCTCTGCTAGTTCTCGCTTATCGGAGTGGAACTCACGAATTTCATCAGCAACTGCTTCAAGAACAAAATTTTCTAGTTTAGCAAAGTTTTCACCTTGCATGTGTCTATCTTCTTTTAATTCTTTGATTTCATTTGCTAACGTTTCTGAAACGAATCTATTTAGAACGTTAGTGTGCTCACCAACTGCTCTTTTATAATTAACTCTTTCAGCAATAGTTGCCTTCTTATCTTCTGCAAGTTCCTTTAATTCTTCTTCTAAGTTTGTAGTGATGAATTTGTCCATTGCTTCTACAACTTGACTTTTGTCATGTTCGAATCTTTGTGCAAATTCTTCTCTTAACTCAGAAGTAATTTCGTCTCTTGCTTCAGCAAGGCGTGTTTCCCATGCTTCTTGTATGTTGACTCTAGTCTCTTCAGACAAGTCACCATTTTCAAGAAGTTCTACGAATTTATCCGCCATGTGCTTTCTCCTATTTGAGTTCCAATTCACGAATGAAATTTTCCATCATTCGTGCAAGGTGTTTTTGTGCGTTTCTGTCACTTTTTGTTATTTCACGAGCGGCTTCAAAAATCTGAGCGCCGCCACGCATATTAAATAAACTTTCGTAAATTGCTTTAGGGTAGGCATCTGGGGCACTTGGTTGTGCTACGATGTCAACAGTTACTATATCAAAATCGCTTACCCTACCGCTTTCATTTACATTACCACTTCCTCTACTGCTAACGCCTAATTTGGCGCCACCTTTTAGTAGTGCTTCGGCTATCTTACCCATTGGAGTATCCAATATTTTAAGTTTACCAAAGCCATCTGCGCCATCTACACGCATCTCAGTAATCATGTGGCTTACTCTATCTAAATTAATTTGTAATTCTGCTGGATGATCTAATTCGCCAAGTACAGTTTCGCCAACTTGGATTCGTTTACCAATCGATTCTACAGCCGTCTGTATCTCTTCTTGTGGATAAACTCTTCCATTCTGGTTTTTAACTTCGCCTTGTATAAACAGTCCGCTCATATGTAAGTCTTTACCATCATTAGATGATTCAACTATAATATTTGCTTTTTCTGGACTGTAGTATTCAAATAACTGTCTTGACATATTATGTATTCCTAATTACTAAACTTTTCCTGCAATAGGACTCGTAGACTTATCAGCAGTTACTTTACTTGCTGGATGAGCCTTTGGTTTTTCGCCTATGTTATCCGTTGTAGGATTACTTTTGGCTGAATCACCTTTCTTACCTTCTGCGCCGTCCTTACCAAAAAGTTCTTTTTCGTCTGTTCCGAAATTTTCTTTCTTTGGGAATTTTGGTGACGCATCATTGTCTGAACTTGAGTCATTCTTTGCAGTTTGATTTTTACTGAAGTTAGTTGCTTCTTCTAATTCTTCGTCAACTTCTTCATCTAAGTCAATTTCTTCTTCAAAAGATTCAACTTCCATTTCATCTTCTAAATCTGCTTCAGCATCGTCGGCTTCTTCGCCGTCTTCATCTGACATTAACTTTTCGAATTCTGCTTTTAGTTCGTCTAATTGTGCTTCTAAATCGTCAACTCTGTCTTCGACTTCTTCTTCAGACTCTTCTTCACCATCAATTTCCATATCCATTTCTGGTTCAATTTCGTCTTCAATTTCGTCGTCATCTTCGTTAACACCTGATTCATCAGCCATAACGTCTGCTTCTACTTCATCGTAGAAGTCTTCACTTGGTGAACCTGCTACTGTTTCTTCAACAGCCTCTTCTTCGGATTCTTCAGCCTCTTCGACTGTGTCTTCTTCGGATTCTTCAGATTCTTCCTCAACAACTTCGTTGTCGAGTGCCTCTTCTAGAGCATCTTTATCTAAGAGATCTTCATAAATCTCTCTGGACTTCTCAACCATAAAACTATGTAACAAGTCTTTGGCTTGAGCATCGTCCTCTGCTAAAAGATGTTCCAGTACTTGTTCTAAAACACTTTTATCTGACATCGTAATTTCTCCTTTAAACTCAGGCATTGCCTGATATATCGTAATTGTATTTAATAGTAATGTACTGTTTTATGTAAAAAACGGTGTTTTTTTGAGGTATTTTAGTTATAACAAGTTATAAAGACCTGCTATTGACTGCCTCTAAGATGTGATCTGCATACATTCTGTGTGCGTATGGTGAGTTATGATTACTTACTGGGTAATGTGTAGTTTCGTTTCCTTGTTCATCTAAGTGCTTTGGATTATGCTGAGCATAATATCCTGCACCATTTTGTAACAAGTATTTATCAGGAACGAAGTCCCAATTAAAACTGCCTATTTGGTGATGGTCCTCTATCAAACCCGTTTTATCAAATTCACTGAATTCAAAGGTATTAGGGGAGAATAAAAACGGCACATTATGATTTAATATACTCAGTAAACCGCTTTGTAACACATAGTAATCATTGTGTGCTTTTATGTTTTCATCAAACACATAGTATGCATAGTCTTTTAGTGCATTTACTCTGTCTTCGTCTATGTGATGATAACGTCTTGCTTCTTGACTGATAACTGTGTAAATGCTGTCGCACCAAATTTGCGGATCATATGTTTTGCCATGGTTTATATGATGTTCGTGATCAAAGTGATCCCAATCAAAATCGCCAAAGCAAATTTGATCATATGCTTTGTTGTGATCATATGTGTTATCTAAGTCTTTGAGAATTTCAAATCTGTTTACACCAGTTGCATTAATGATTATTAAATCTGGTTGTAAGTGCTCTAGTGCATAGTCTATTTGTGTGCGTATGCCAAAGTTACTCATACCGCATCGTGCTAAATTGATATAATTGTAGCCTAGATCTTTTGCTACTAGGTATCCGTATTCAAAATTGGGATATAGTGGATCGCGGCAACTCCAACTGCAACCGCAAACAACAAGGGTCTTCATTTAATTATAGTAAGCCGCCTGCTCCGCCACCGTCAGTTGGTTTGGCATACATCACTGAAGCAAGTTTTTTATGACTTTCTGCTTCTGCTTTTTTGAGTTCTCTGATCTTTCTCAGTTTGCCTAACTCTTCTAGACTCAACATCTTTTTTCTAGTGTCAGTTTTGTGCCTTTGATTGATAGTGTCTTTTGCTGGCTCGTAAAATTCGTTTAGTTTCATATTATATTCCTAAGTTTCCGCCTTCGTCACCAAGTTCGCCTAAAGCATCTATTGATGCATCAGGAGTATCTACTGGTCCCATATCTATTGGTGCTGTACTAACATCGCCACCTGGTTGCGGTCTTACACCTACTTGTCGTAAGTCTGCTGATGTTGTGTCGTCCATAGCATCAACATCAAATGCATTTTCTTCTGCCCACATTAATTCGTTCTTTCTTATTTCGTCTTCGCTTAGACCTAAGTACTTAGCAAGTTTGAACTGAGTTGACAAGTAAGGAATGCCTTCTAGTGTACCAAACAGTTGTGTTCTTGCTTGATCTAATTCTAATTCTCTGTAAGAACTAAAGTTTTGCGGTTCGCCAAATGATATATCAAATAAACTGCTGTCTACTTCTATGCCACTTGCTTTTAAATAAATTTTAAATTCTTCATTCATGCTTTTAATAATTTGCCTTTGCAGTCTTTCACAATACTTAGCAAATCTATATTCCTGTATGTATGCAACGCCAACCTTACCGTCATTGTAAGGTGCTGAACCATCGTCTGGTCCAGTTGGCAAGTAACTGCTGGGTATTCTCAACCCTCTAATCAGTTTGTTATTGAAAAACTTAAGGTCATCAATCTCACCTAAGTTACTACCACCGGGTAGTGTGTCAACTTTTGAACCTCTACCATCTGCCGTTTGTGCAAAGAAGTAGTCTTCTAACATACTCATAGGATTGTAACTGCTGTCTGCAATGTTTTGTCCACTGCCTGTTTTATTAGGTATACGTTTTTGTTGTACTTCATATCTAACACGTTCTAAGTATTGTTGTGCTTTGTGCGGTGGCATATTACCTACATCAATAAAGAACACACGTCTTTCTGGTGCTCTGTGTACTCTGTAAATAATAATAGCATCTTCTAATAGTTCTTTTTGTTTGTAAACTTTGAAAATAGGATCTAATATGCTGTTACCAAAAGGCCATGTTGTTTCCATGCCTTCGCTCATGCTGATGTGTAAAACATGTTGTGCATCTATAGGCATTGCATTATTGGCATCCGGTCCATATCCTGAACTACTGCTTTTAAATCCTGAACTGGATTGCGGATTTGTGTAATCACTCATGATAGCACCTGAACCATATGGTCTGTCTTGGTTTGCTGATACACTGGTAGCCGCTAAATCTTTCAAATGTAAATCTAAATTCTTAATAAAGTATTGTTCAATCTTTTTACCATTACTTTCGTTTACTAATACCTTTTCTACTTGATACGGATCTACCCAGTATAGTTTTTTGGTCTCTGGATCTCTAATAAACAATTGATCGCCGTACTTTAGTGTACTACGGAATATTTTAAAAATTCGTCTGGGAAGTTCGTTTAGTTTACACCATTTCTGTAATCCTTGTTGTATAACCTTGATTTCTGGATTACTAGGTGTGTCGTTGTATTCAACTTTAAATGGTAATTTTGTATCTTCTTCTTGCGTACAAAATTCTGCTATAATATCTAATGCGGCGTTGATTTCTAAATCCCTGTCCATTGCATCATACTGATAATATCGCATGACCCTATCAGGTGATCCGCTGTAAACTTCTGGTAGCCAACTGCTGTATCGACTTGCATACATGTCTGCTTGGCCGTCATTGCCTCGAACACCTGAGGGCAAGCCTGCGTTATCTACCGGATTAAAAAACTTTTTCCAACTCATATAATATCTCTAATGTGTTATAATACTATATTTATCTCTTGATGTCAATCGGAATGATTGTTTTGGAGTGTTATGATGCGTTATCGGCTCTAAGTTCATTGGTAAGGTCATCTTGTGCCTTAATTAGTTTTTCAATTTCTGCTACTAAAAGTCGACTATCGGTATCATCAGTACCAATTTTATTGCTTAATTCATTAAGAGTAGCAATTAACTGTTTTGTTTCTTTGTAATCCATTTCTTTATCTGCCATGGCATCTTTGTAGGCTGTTTTAAATTTACTAACATCTACTGAACTAGAAAGACCGGCCATAGCCGGATCAGACATTTTATTATATTCCGAGTCATAACCAAGTTTTGCAAGAGTTTTATTTGTTAAACTTGACATAATTTCTTGAGGACCAAATGGCTTAGTCATTACAAAATTAGGTGTAACATCAAAAGGATCTTCTCCTTCATAGTTTTCCCTCACACGATTAAACTTTGCCATATTTTTATCTGTGATACGGGTATCTATTCTTGCACGATTTGCCAGACCAGTGTATGATTCTTTAGGAAAATAAGTGGCTCTATTCTTGTTAAGAGTTGTGTCAATTCCTGCATCGTTTAACATTTCTAGCATTTGCAACTGATACTGATACGCATCTCTATTGAATTCATATATTTCTAGAAATCTTTGATTAAAAACTTTCCTTTGTTCTTCTACATCAAGTAGGTTAAAGCCTGGCGTTGTTTCTAATAATTCTCTAAAAATGGCGTTGTCTTCTCCTTGATTAAATCCCTTTCTTGCATTATCCATTATTTGTGCGCCAGTATAATCATATTTTCCAGAACCGGCGGCTCTAGAAGTCTTATCGGTTATGCCTAACTCTTTGGCTTTCTTATCTAACACATCGTTAATTAGTGCGTCTTTTAAAAATTCTCTTTCTTCGCCATCTCTACTGCCAACATATTTTGTAAACTGCTGGCTATCGATTTCGCCGCCTAGATATCTTTGAATCATCATTTTATGAGTTGCATTATCAAACAACACACCGCCTGTTGCTTGATTTATTGCTAACATTAAATCATCAAAAAACGTTTTAAAGAAATCTTTTATAGAACTAAATAAAGTGCCTTGCTTGATTTGTTCCTTAAGATCCCTTGCTAAGTCTTGAGCAAATTTTGATATAGTGTCTACAAATTTTTCACGTGCATCGTCAAGTCTGGCTTGATATTCTGCATCTGATTCATCTTTGTCCTTCGCCCCCTGGGGCAGGAACAAATCGTCTATGTAAGTTGCAAGGCTATCAAAAGAATCTGTTATTGGACTATTATATCCAAACACGTTTGTTGCAAACTTTCTAATATTTTTAGTCATTGACTCGACACCTTTTGTAAAATCATAGGTTGCGTTACCGTTTTCATCTAGTGTTCTACCAAAACCTAAAAATTCCAAGGCAAACGTTTTACCAAAATCTCCTAATGTGGCAGTTACTTGGTTGGCCACAAACCCTAGCCTGTTAAATACGTTTAATACAGACATCGTTTTGGGATCTAATTCTTTTCGCATTGACACAATGGCTTCCTCGGACAATGCTTGTGCTTTTCTGATCATGTTTTGTAAATCTGCCGCACCTTCGATACCATAACTAGCCATAGCATTAAGTTGAGTTCTTTGTTGTAGTGTGGTATTTCTAAGCAAATGTATCAAGTCAAAACCTAAGTCTGCATTTAATGTGCCTGCTCCTCTATCAAACCTGGCCGCTTCTTTTTCTATCATGGTTATCAATTGAGGCATGTTCTGACCTAGAGTGATAAAATCACTTGAAAGTCCAGTGGCACCTTTGGATATTGATTCAAATATTGGATCTATAAGACTTTGTCCACCTACTGCACTTAAGGCCCTGCTTATGCTTTGAGCATTATTGGCAAGTTCCATTGTGTTTCCGCCCATGGCTTTTACTTGTGACTGCATGAGATCAGTGTGATCTTCTCGTATTTGTGATTCATTTCGCAAATCTGCTTCTGACATACCCACAGCATTAGCAAATATTCTGAGTTCTCTGGCAGATCTCAATAAACTTGTTTGTAACTCTCTGCTGTTTTGATTTAACACTAATCCAAATCTACGTCTATATTCTAATTCAGTCATTATGCTTTCGACAGAATCATCTGCTGTCATGCCCATTGCAAGTAATCCATTAGTTGTTAAAAGTGTAGTACTATATAAATTTGCAAAATTTTCAGCACCTAGTATCCTAAGAATTTTACTGTTTGCTTGTGCAAAGGTGGCAAATTCATCTAAACTCATTCCAGCCAGGTTTGCCGACCTTGCAACATTTTCAATGTTGGTTGTTAGACCTAATATGCCTCCTGTGCCTGCACTTAAACTATTATTAAGTATCTTGAATGTGTCTATAAAACTACTTCCTATATACTTTAATGCTCCTAGTACTGCTAGACCTAATGCACCCATTAACTTCTGAAGGCCGGTAACTGCTTTTGCAAATCCGCCCATTGCAACTCCGCCTACACTTGCAAAACTCATAATACCGTCACCGGAATTATTCAGATCCTTTAAAATTTTATTAAGATTGTCTGATTGATCATTGGTGTTTCTACCTAACTTGCCTAATTGCGTTAAACTGTCTTCAGTGAGATTGTTGAGTTCTTTGATAGCATTTTCCATGGCCTTGTTAGCGGCTTTATCTTCTTTTTGTTCTTTTTTATCATTGCTGTCTAATACTTTGAGTAATTTCTGTATTTCTTTATTACCATCCGCAGTTTTTTTAGTAGTCTCTTTATAACCTTTTAATTGTAATCGCAGGATAGCCTCGATCTTTTGAGAACTGGTACCTAAACCTTTCAGTAAGGTTTGCATATTTTTCTGCGTGGCTTCTGTTGCCCATGCAGGAAGATTCTGAATAGTGCTAGTTACACCCTCGGTATTAGTTATTACAATGTCTGTCATTTCAATTCCTGTAAACTGAGTATATTATAATCGATAAATAACACTACAAATAAAGTGATGCTTCGATAGTTATATTTATCGTTTTTATTAAAACATCACATATTGGAGAGAATATGACACAGAATACTAACCCTTTAGCAGATTTTTACAGAAATCCCAAGTTATATGTAGCATTACCAAGTGGTACTGATTTTTATAGCAAAGATGTTGTTGAAATGACCGAAGTTGGTGAACTGCCGGTTTACCCAATGACAGCAAAAGATGACATTCTTACAAAAAACCCAGACGCACTATTAAATGGTGATGCAGTTATAAAACTTGTTAAGAGTTGTGTTCCTGCTGTAAAAAATCCTGCTTTACTACTTGCCCCAGATATGGAAGTATTGCTGATTGCAATTAGACAAGCAAGTTCAGATACTAAATTTATGGAAGTTTCTAGAAACTGTCCAGAATGCAATGAGCCAAACAGATTCGATTTTGACTTATCTGTTGCATTAGCAGAATCACAAGAGATCGAAGCACTCAAAGAAGTTGTGTTATCAAACGGTTTAAAAGTATTAATATCGCCTACAAATTACATGCACACCATACAAGGTGCCAAGGCAGTTATAGAACAAAATAGACAGTTTCAAAATATAGATGTAAATAACAGTGACGAACAATTAAAGGCATTAGGTGATGCACTGGAAAAACTTAGCACAATGAACTACGAAGTTATTCTTAATTCTATAGTAAGTATCACAATACCAGATTCAGGACTTGTAGTTGACGATGTAAAACAAATTGCAGATTTTTTAGATAATGTAGAAAAAGCAATTGGCATAGAATTAAATGATGCAGTTTCTCAAATTAACAATGGTGGCATCCAAAAAGAAGTAGAAATGCAATGCGGTGAGTGTGAACATGTTTACACTACACCTATAAACTACGATCCAGTAGGTTTTTTCTTAAATTCCTAGGTGGGGCAGACCCTGAGCAAATCAGGGACTATCTAGGAAGTCTAGAACAGCAAACAGACGATATCACAAAGGGCATTGCTGATTTTGTTATGTATTCTGAAGGTGCTATTGACTGGCCTACTGCCTGGCATATGGGCGTAGTCGATCAGGTTATGGTACTACAGTCTTTTAGTTCGTATATTACTGCCAAGAACGGCGGTAAAAAAGATAATGAAATGAAACAGGAAATGATACCTGATTCTGCACCTCCGCCATCAGAGGAATAAGTCTTTACTGTTATTGCCTTTTAATTGTTCCACATGCATAACACCATCATCATGCTCGTTTATCAAATGCTCTAAGTCAAGTTGTTCTAACTGGTCTACTATAGATTCGATTTCGTCGGATAGATAACAATACTCTGAAACACAATTAATCACATTACCAGGAACCACACTTGCTTGTAATTTATACTTGGTGCGATCAAACATTGGTATTTGTTCATTGTGTTTTAAATGCAGTAATGCATGGTTAATGTTTCTGTGCATTACAAGACGCATAGCATCGAGTTCTTGTGCCGCTATACCAATGAACCCTTGATGTGTATTGTGTTGCATAGCGACGTTTATAATGCGTTGTAGACCCCCTAAGTGACTGCACACTAATACTCTGTTATACAGTTGGAACCAACTTAATTTAAGTATGTAATTATCATGCTGTGGGTCTAGTAGGTCGCGGAAAGATACAGTATGCTCCGGCTTAAAATTTTTTACATTCCTACCCAGCATATATCCAGCACCATCTTGCTTTATTATCCAATCGGCATACTCAGGTGCTTCGCTGTTTGTTTTAACTATGATTTCATCAGGGGAATCCTTGTACACCGACTCTGCTACATGTTGTGGAAACTGTTGCACAAGAAAACACATACTGCCTATCTTGGCAAACTCATGTGCAACTGTTACATCATGCTCTGCTATAGCCAATACACATTCTAGGAAGTCTTGTGGATGTCCTGATAAACCGTTGTGTTGTTTATCCAATAAAAGTTTAAACAATCCTAAGTTTCTAAAAGTCATGAGGTTGTCGATGAAACTGTTATTGTTTAAGTTATCACATGCTTCAAGAAATTCATGTTTTATGTGTAACCAATTATCTTCTACTGGTATCATGTTAATATTTATGTGTTAATGTTTATAGACACTTCGTGTCTTTGCCAACTGCAAACTTCATTCACTTCGTTCAATCAGTTTTTGTTTGCAATTTTTTTAAAAGAAGTTATCAAGTAACTTGAGCCATAATTCTCCTTATGCAAGGAGAACAATGTCAGGTGTCATCAAGTGAACCATTACCATCTCTAACTCGGGTGCTATTAGGAACCAGTGAGCCTTTTGTCCCCATACACTACCGTCTCGAATCTCACGGAAATTGTTATAACCTTGTAGAGTTTAGTTATATCAATTTGTAGGTTGCTTTTTCTCAGAGCCTACATCCTTCTAATACTGTTTGTCGTGTGTTTGTATCTTTGCCGCTATACATCTCCAGAATCTCGCACCGGGTGTTTCCATTGCCGGATTGTCAAAGAGCCCGATATTCAGTGCCTCGGTTGGGGCGGGTGTATAGTCCTATTTGTGTGCCGTAATGTGAGTTAGACTTTGTGTCTGAGTGTGCCGTGTTTTTTGTGTTCTTCAGCAAATAGTTATCGTCTTATGATGTTGCTTATAACATTTTTTGAGTAATCCTAGTCATAAATATTGCTATGGAGCATTTTACGATCACCGGCATTTTGACTAAAGATCAGTGTACTGAAATAATAAACAAATTACCAGACGAATCTCCCAACCCTGGGGGTTTTACAATGGTACCTGGTTACTGGACTGACACCGACTGGAATAACACACATAAAACATTTAATACGCACCGGATACGATTAACACGGGAGTTAGCAGAGTATGTTAGCAGTTTGATCAAGCCAGTAAGTATAGATTCAGAACCATACATAATAACAAAGCATAATGTTTTCTATGCTAATTATTATAACAAAAATGACACTTGTACTAAACACAAAGATCTATCAAAGTACTCTATATGTATTCCCCTCAATGACGAGTTTGAAGGCGGGATATTTTATATTGAGGATAAGCCTGTAGAACTAAAAGCAGGGGACGGAATACTTTTTCCAGGTGATACAGATCATGAAGTAAGCAAAGTTATTTCTGGTACTAGATGGAGTTTATGTATCTGGATTATGGAGTGAATCTTTAACGCCTTCACGTAAGATTTTTGAACCACCTACTCGAACGTTGATAATACCATTGTAGTAGTCATCACGCAATAACACTTTTCTTTCAAATTGTTCTCTTGCTTCTATATAACTAGCAACGCCTCTGCTAGGACAAAAGTATAAAATCTCTCTGGTAAATTTATCTTCACCTAGTGCTTCTACGTCTTCTTTTAGATTGTCCGAACTGCCCCAATAAGTTTGCCAATCGCTTTCTTTGAAACCACGGCGTTTATTCTTTTTGCCTTTGAGTGGTGGTTTAGTAGTTTTAAACTTTGCTAGTTTCTTACCTACATACTTTTTGTTATTTGTGTTGTTAGTAATTAGATACACGAATGCTTCGCAATCTTCGGGTAAGTTGTCTACTGCCTTTCCGTTGTATGTCCAGTTGCTCACCTAACTTTCCACATATTCCGTATCAGTGTTGTAACTAGTGAAGCCGCCTTCTTTGATTACATATAATACATCATTTACTCTACCACTGAGTTCTTCTCTGTGTGATATAAGCATGATATTTTTGTTTTGTTCTCTGCTCATTTTCTTGAGTATGCCCAATGCATTCTCTACACCAACACCGTCTAAACCACTGTCAATAAGTTCGTCAATGCATAAAAAGTTCATTGGGTGATTAAGACTTTCATATATGTCTCTGAATGCCCAACTCAAACTCAGTATTAGTCTGTTACGTTCACCTCTACTTAAATTATCAAAGTCTAAGTCTCTGCCATACTCTGTGATCTCTACACTTAGGTCACTGTTAAATTTAACATCATGTGGCAAACCAATAGCATTTAAGTAGTGTGCCAGTCTGTGATTCAAGTAAGCAATGTTTTGATCAATAATACGTCTACGGATAAAACTGTCTTTGCTTGTTAGCAGTTTATACAAGAACTCTTGGTGATCTTTTAATGCTGTGAGTTCATTTATAATATCCCAACTGACTTCTTGTATACCAGTTTGTTTCATAGATTCTATTTGTTCTATGTAAGGATTTTCTTCGTTGTTCTTGTCTTCAATACTTTGTATTAAGTTATCTACATTATTTCTATGAGTAAGGGCCTCTTCTAGTGTTCTATAGAAGGTTTTAGGGCGTTCTTGGACAGGTCCTAGCATTTCTACGCCTGTTTTTAACTCTTTTTCTTTAGTGATTAGGGTGTTGTTATATGTCCTTTCCTCTGTTATTTCGGTGTTTAAATCGGCCGTATATTCTTCATGTGTGTCTAAATGTGCTGTATCTTGTCCACAAGCAGGGCATGTACCTTCTTTTGCTTTAGCCAAATTTGCTTCTAGTGTTTGCAGTTTAGTATTACTTCGTTTAATACTGGTTTCTGTGTTAGTGATATTGCTTACTAATACATTTAAATTTGCTTCGTGATCTTTTATTTCAACTAATGCATTATGCTTTGCAATTTCTTCGTCTACATCTAGTTCGTTGACTTCTTCTAGAGCATCAGCCATTTCAGATAGTTTAGATTTCTTATTGGCTTCCCAGGCCATACTGCGGCTTTCAATTTCTTTGATATTCTTTTCCATTCTAGCATTGCCATCTTTGACAGCATTGATTCGAATTTCCTCTTCCTTGATACTGTCTCTAGTATCCTTCATTCTTTCTTTGAGTGTTTCTGCTTTTTCTGACAACTCCTGTATACCAAGTAGTTGCTCGATCATGTCTCTCTGATCGTTATTTTTCATGCCTAAGAAAGGTTCAGTGTATGTGTTTAGTGCAACAATATGCTTAAACATTTCGTGAGTAAAGCCAATTATTTTTTCAATGTGTTTTTGTGTTTCTCTGCTGTCGCCTTGTTGCTCTTGATCACCTGACTCAGTACCGTTAACAAAGAAACGTAATATATTAGGACGTCTGCCTCTTTCTATACGATATTCAACACCGTTAAGTTCAAAGTCTACACTAACTATCATGCCCTTGGCATTTGTTTTGTTAATTAAGTTATCGCGACGAATGTTAGTAAGTGCTTCACCATATAATGCGTAACTGAGTGCATTAATAATAGTAGTCTTACCTGTGCCATTTCTACTACCGTCACCACCTAGGTCTAGATTGTTACCTAGTACTAGTGTTAAGTTCTTGTCGTCAAACCGCACACCTTGAACGTTGTTTCCAACACTCATGAAATTCTTGACACTTATATTTTTTAGTTTAAGCATATATTATAAATTCTGGTAAATGTCAATTAACTTTTCTGTGTTAATTGTATTACTTTCGATAGTTTGTAATTGACTAATAACAATTTGTTCAACACTTTCAAATGATATTTCGCCGGCTTCGTATTCTTCTTCAACTTCTTTAATAGGTACAAGTTGTATTTCTCTACACTTGTATTTTTCCATAAAGTTTTCTTTTATAAATGTTGCTTCTTCATAACTAATATCAACATCTAATTTGATTCTTGCATAAGTATATGCATCTAAATATTTTGCAGGATCATCAATTAATTCAACAAGTCCGCATGTAACATACTTAGGGCACTCAGGCCAGTTTACATATACTGGTTCCTTGTCCCATTCAAGATACATGTAACCTCTATCATTGTCTTGTGCGTCTGCGTAATTGTGTGGAAATGCATTACCTATATAATGAATGTTTTCGTCATATTGTCTTTTATGAAAGTGTCCACTAAACACATATTCTGGATTACGCAACATTGATGCATTAATGCCACCGTGGTCTGGCATCTCTATCATTGCATTCATTTTAAAGAACGGTAATTCAAAATGACCAAACATATACTTGCATTGCATTTTAGCAACTCTCTTGTATTCGTTTTCTACTAACCAAGGTACAATACCAACATTGCCTTCTTCAAACAACTCGTCTATCATTACAAAGTTGTTTAAGTCTCTAGCAAACTCCATGCTGTTTAATTCACGTTTATCTCTGTAATATAAATCGTGATTACCTGTGATAAAGTATACTTTGTTAAATGCTTTGTTAAGTTTCTTAAGGTCTCTCCAACTAGCATTTAGTGTTGCTACATTAACACTTGCTCTATGATGATGCCAGTCGCCTAAAAAGAAACAGGTTTCAGCACCGCGGACTTTTGCCTCAGCAATAAACCAGTCAACAAAATTACTACAATCTTTTAAGTGTTGATGACTATTAGATTTTAGTCCGTAATGTATGTCCGTAAAGACAACTGCTTTTTTAAATAAATTGTCTGTCATACTTAGGCATCCGATTCTGAATTTTTTGCTTCTCTTAAAGCCTTAATTTCATTTTCGTGTGCTATCTGTCTGCCATAACTTGGTAAGTGCCCAGAGTCGATTAATATGTCGTCTCTGATGTTTTGATTTTTCTTTTCTATGTTTAACACTCTTGTAAAACTATTTGTAATTGCGGCTGTATAATAAGCAAATGGATTATCCGATTTTGCTTCATTGAATTGTAATCCAATCATTGCAAGTTGTAGTAATGCCTGTCCTCTCATTTCGTCAACATAAGTATAGCCTCTCCAATTAGATCTTTGACTATATCTATCTACTAACTTAAGGTACATCTTACCTAATTCGTTTGTAATGCTACCATGATCAACAGAAAACTTACCACTCTTAGGACCGCCTTTCCAGTGACTCCTAGCAACCTCTTCCCATGTACCGTTTATCAAGCCATAATGCTTAAATGGTGGAAAGTTTGCTTTTGCTTTTGTTTCTGCTTCGTTTCTAGGATTCTTTTTTCTGCCTGGCTCTAATGGAATATGCTCGTAAGTCATTTGCCTTACTACTACATCTTCGTCTGCAATATCCTCTAGAGCAACTAAAAAGTCTTTTTGTCTAGGCTTTTTATTAGCAGGTCCGTCGTAATTTTCAACTGCTTTTTTATAAGCAATATCTTTCATTTTTCCTGCTTTGTTTTGTTTTGCTTCGAGTATCACTGCATCAGTAATTTCATCTTCTAAATTAATAATAATGTCTGGATAATCGTATTGGGGTGATTTAACCCAACAAAAGGACATCTTACTGAGATGTATTTGTTTAAGTAAATCTTTGTTGTTCAAGTATTTAACTTTTGCGACCATTGTGTCTCCTTATAATTAACCTTTATTATACATTAAATTTTTCTAGTGTCAAGTATAATTATCCAATTCTGGCCAATAACGGCTAGTTTATTGATATCGATAAATACATAGTACATTAGGAGAAAGAATGGCAAATACAGATTTAGGAAGAAATAGTAATCTAGACATTGACTGGAGAGCACGACTACAGGTTATGCGAGCCAATAAAGATTCATTCTTTCCAGATAGCCTAGTAAAGACTGATATATTGAGTCCTCTCAAGCCTGACCGCGGCATTATGTTTCACTACCAGCCAAGTATTTTTATAGCCTTTAGTGCAACGTATGATACACAGCAATTTCAAGGCACAAATTATCCGTTACATACTTATATGATGAGTTCGCCTCCTACAATACCATTACAGGTGCAGTATTCAGTGACTACACAAGAAGAAGCACGATATTTACTAGCAATAATGCACTTTTTAAAAGTTACAACTAAAGCAAACTTTGGTGAAGCGGCAGTATCATCTAATAAATTTGGTGCACCGCCGCCTGTTTTAGAATTTAGTTATTTAGGCCCCCATGGATACGACAGAGTACCAGTTGTTATTAATGACGTCAACTTTATTATGGAAAATAATGTAGACTATATACCAGTACAACATAATATTGCAAAAACTAACGGAAAATTTGTTAGTGCATTTAAAACACAAACAACTACAGATGGGACTACAGAAAATAATGCCGGAGAAGCCGCAGGAGTAACTTATGTACCAACAGACTTACAAATGACAATTACACTAATGGTGCAATACTCGCCTAGAAGACAGCGAAGATTATTTGACCTTGATCAAATGAAAAAAGGCGGAAATATAGGATTTATTTAATGGCAGTATATAACAAAAACAGTTTTTTAAAAGACGCACAAAATATGTCGTTTTATACAGGTTTAAATTACATGAATTTACCTGCAGTACCATCTACGGTAAGTGATCAAAAATTTTTAATTACTAAAAAATATGCCAGTAGGCCTGACTTACTTGCATTTGAAAAATTTGGTAGTCCTGAGTTATGGTGGATATTGGTACTAAGTAATCCAGAAATAATAAAAGATCCTATACAAGATTTCAAAGAAGGTACAATTATAAGATTAGTCACAGGTAGCCGAGCAAGACAGATAGCAGGTAATTAATATGGCAGAAATAAAATCAGAATATTTTGCTAATCCAGACCTATTCAAACACATACTGCCAAAAGAATTGCAAAGCAATATCCTATTTAATCCTACAGATGCATATTCCTCATACACTTATCGTTTAACTTTTAGTATGTTGCCATCTAATTTTTATACTGATGGTCTTGTGAATTTAGATTTAAAACAAGGTAACAGGATTATTATTGCACAAACAAGTGTTACTAAATTTCAAATAGATAATTTATCAATTAGTACTGTTGTACATCCATCGCCCCCTCCAACTATGAAAGGTCATAGTATGTACAATTACATAATGCATTTTGATTTAAAAGAACCATTTGGAATGTCATTTATTGATTTGCTGAATAGATCTCAATTTGAACTTAACAAAACTTTGGGCGAGAGTAACCCATTTCCTTTACAATCTATGCCGTACCTTTTGGAAATAGAATTGATTGGTCAGGAAGACAAATTAACAGAAAATGATAAATTATTTGGCGATATTAACAATGCTGAGCCTTTTTATCACACAGCAATACCCATAAGAATTATAAATTTTGATGTAAATCCAAGTCCAACAGGTTCTGAGTATAATATTCAAGCAGTTGCAATCGACGAAATAGTTGCATCTGCGGATTCATCTGTGCATAGAGTCCCGGAGGATATCAAAATTGTATCAGGTGCCAAAGGCACAGTTAACGAATTGTTTGAGAGTTTTACCAAACAAATGCAAAAACTACAAAAGACGCAGACTGGGGATATTGAATTAGAAAAACCAAAGCCAAGTATAGGTATTGAAAAAGGCGCCTACATGTTAGATCCTCTCGGACTTCCTGGATTGAAAACTATATTTAAAGATATGCCTATTGATAAAGAATATTTTGATACAATGCAAAATTTAACACTCACTACCGAGGAAGATGGCAATGAAACTATAGGTAGAATTGAACAGGCCGCAGAAGCCGGTGAAGAAAACCCACCCGAGGATGGCAAAAAAGCCAAAATTAAAATACATATCAATAAAAATACCCCAGTTGATGTTGTAATGTATGGCTTAGCCTCAATGAATCACAAATATGCAAAAACCAATCATAGGTATGATATGGATGAAGGCGAAGCACAATTAGATACTGAAAAACTCAATAAAGATAAAACACAATATATTACACCAGCGATTCGTAAAGAATACACGTGGCAAAAATTTGATGACAAATACTTGTATACATCGACTGGAAAACCAGCAATGGCATATACTTATGTACTTACCGGCAAACTAGATTCATCATCTGTGATAGATGCAAAAGAATTAGACATAGAAACCAGTACAACAAAAGGTGACAAGAGGAAAAAGGTTAAATTAGTACAAGCCGCAAAAGACAGGAATATTAATAAACTTTATGCTTATACATATTCTGGCATTAATGATCAGATTTTTGATGTTGATTTAAAAATAGAAAATGGTATAAGATATTTAGTACCAGTTGCAGGTGGACGACAAACTAATTACACACAGTCGCCAGCCGCACAAATAAGTTCAGCAGGCACTGATAAACTTAACGATTTCAATAGTAAAGTGAGGCCTACTACAAAAGATCAAATTCTTGAGAAGTTTGTAAAACTTGGCACAGATGCAAAAAATTTACTTACAACACTAGCAAAGTTGCCTATAACACTCACAGAAGATTTAGCCTCAGTAGCCTCTGGACTGAGTCCAGTTGGTATTACAAAACCAAATTCCAAAAATATTAGAAAACTCAATTTAAAGTTACCCAGTTCTCCGGTTGCAATATTACAAAAAACCAAAACCATAAAAGAATTGACCTCATATTTAGATACAATCACAAACAGAATATCAACTTTGCAGTCTGATGTGGAAGACATTATATCAAATGAAATTAGCGAACAGATAGCAAAAATTACAGCAAATGCTTTTACTCCTTTTGCAGTAATAGATAGTGCATTTAATGAAATAAGCGAAGGAGTCAGTGGCTTTATTAATGAAATTGAAAGTGCAGTAGGCGATCTTGGACTAGACCAATATGGCATTGACACTGGCAGTTTATTAGATGAAGCCAAAGAAAAAATGAGCGAATTTACCAAAGAACTTAATTCCGTTACAGTTCCTCCAGGATTCTCCACTGGAGTAGGCCCTGGTACTGTTCAGAACTCTGTGGTAGAAAATTTTAATTCTATATATATGGAAGAATTTGAATTTGATCAAACAGCATATGGTTCTCAAAACACCCATGGTGAGAATTTACCTTTTGGTGAATATGATCCAAAAATAAAAACACTAGTAGGTCCAAACTCTAAATTTGCAAATAAAAGTATTTTTACAACGGCTTTGTCAAATAGCCAATTGGGTGCACCATACTTAGTACAAATGGAATTAACTATCAAAGGAGATCCTTATTGGCTTGGCAAAGAAGCACCAAAAGTAAACAATATATTTATTCACAAGCCAGGCAATGAATATTTAGGTTCACTGCAAACAGATATAGGTAAAGTACGCGAACAGTCTATAAAAGAAAATATTGCACCATACGGAATAGGCGAAGTAGGCTTTTTCTTTACATATTTGTTTCCAAGAGAATACAATACATGGCATGATGATCCAAGCAGGCATACTGGAGAAATAAATGATCTATCAATGGACAACTCTTTCTCAGGAACGTTTTTCCCTTACAAAGTACTTCATAACTTTAGTGGTGGACAGTTTAGACAAACTCTACAATGTTATAGAACAATTTATAAAGGACAATTTCCAAAAAGTGCCGAAGAGATAGCGGCAGAGAAACACTTATCAGACCAAGTAAATCGTAGTTTAGATGCGTCTAAAGTACAGTTTGATGAAAACGGCAAATTGGTTCTTGACTCAGGTGATCCGTTAGAGAATGCAATAAACAATTTAACTTTTACTGAATCTGACTTAGCGACAGCCGGATATGTAAATCCCCTATCAATAGATAGACTTAATAATAGTGACGGTGGTTAAATAGTAATATGATACCAAACCGCATAAAAGAAAAAATCACATCCAATGCAAGTAAAGGTTTGTCGCTGTATTTTGGCACAGTAATTAGTGCAGACGATCCTTCTAGAAATGGAATACTCTTAGTGCATATACCAGAATTAACAGGCACAAACAAAAGTACTAGTGCCTTATTTGATTGTATATGGACATCACCATTTGCTGGTGCAACTCCTGAGAGAGGCACAGGCGATAAAAATGCACCTGACGTTGCACAAACCAGTTATGGAATGTGGATGAGACCACCTGATAATGGTAATCAAGTTGTAGTAGGTTTTTATGAATACCAAGGCCAACTCTCCGGAATAATCTTAGGGTGCTTATTTCAAACAAATAGAAATTTTATGGTACCAGGTATTCCAGCAGGAAAATCCATAGGTGGAGTGACACCTGTTAATGAAGCAAACATGTCTGCAAATATCAAGGATCATAATGTAGAATACAGCGGTACTGTTAAAAGTGTCAAAGTAAAAGCAGATGACAGATCAATGCACGAATTAGAAAGTGTTATTTTTTCACAAGGACTGATAGATGATTTTATAAGAGGGCAAAGTACTAGTGGTGCTAGGCGGGAAGGCGCAAGTGAAGTATATGGTATATTAACACCAGGTCCCAAGAATCCTAAAGATCCAGGACTAAGACATGCTGGACATCAATTTGTAATGGATGATAGTAACGATAATCCATTTATAAGAATACGAACCGGTGGCGGAAATCAAATAGTACTCAATGACGCAGAAAATTTAATATACATATCTAATAAGTCAGGTACAGGGCATATAGAAATAGATGCCGATGGTAACATAGACATTTACGGCACAGGCAGTTACAATGTAAGAACATCAGGTGATATGAACCTCAGAGCGGACAAGGATGTAAATATAGAAGCAGGACAAAATGTTAATATCAAAGCCGCTAACAACTATCCACATCCAAACGACCCTAACGAAACACAAAAAGGTATTGTAGATGTAGAAGAATTAGCATACTTAAATCCAGTATATCAGAGTGTATTAAATAACGGTAGTGTGAACATCGAAGGTGTGAAAGATATTAATATGTATTCTAATGCTATAAGTATAGAAGCAAGACCTAGACTATTTACAACCGCTGGTACCACAATGCCAGGTAGTTTACAATTATTTGGTGATAACAAAGTACATATGGCAGGCACACAAATAGAAATAGCCGCACCAGCCTCTGTAAATAATCCGCCCTCTGAACCTACATTACAAATCAAGTCAATGGGAGATGTAGATATATTTTCAACAACTCATACACATATAATGGGTCTAACAAAAACATACATCAATGCTGGCGACACGGTTGATATTCAAACAACAACATTGCCGACTTTGCCACCTTTGCCTATTGCACCTAACATGAGTGGCATACAAACAACCGAAACAACAAACACATTACTATCGTTTGAATTAGCAGGTATACTATCAGGTGGTTATCCTAAAAGAGCAGAACAAGGCAAAAGTCCATTAACGCCATTGCTTTTATTTGATCAAAAAGTTAATACTATTATTACAAGATGGCCTGGTATAGAACCAAGTCCTTCAAGGACAAACAAATAATGGCATACATAGATGATCTAAATATAGGGCAGTTGGATCCATCGGATAATGTACCGTTAAGTTATTGTAACCCAGGTGGTTTTTATATAGGATCACATTTTGAAGGCACAGATTATCTTACTGGAGTATATTCTAAAACAAATACAGTAGTACCTAAATTTATTCTGCCTAATTTAGTAGATACGACTCAAATTTTAATACATGCAAATGATTTTATAATTGGTAATTTTAATACATATCTTGTGCCAACTGAAATACAAAACGAAACATACATTGGTATATCTCATAAAATGAGTTCTCTAGAAATATCAAACAAAATGATAGCATTCAATGATTATAGTAAACTGGATTTAGATCATCCTGATGTAAGAAAAATTATTAGAAATAATCATGCTTACTTACAAGGAGCAACTATTATTAAAAATGGTAGAGTTGATTATGAATTAGCAGTAAAATCAATTGCTGTATATGACCAAATAAATAATTTTTATGTTTATAGTCTAGTAAATGGTGCAAAACCAGAATTTATCGATAGGCTGTATAAACTTGATTTGACCCGTGCTTTTAGTGTGGTAGTAGACAGAGTCAAAGTACCGCTTAATACAAATCAAACAGTTGCATTAATATCTCTAGCATTTGATATAGGTATGAAAAAATTTACAACTAGCAAATTAATAAAAGCACTCAATAGTGAAAATTATAATTGTGCTACATACTTTATGGAGTTTACTGAAATACCTATTAAAAGAGGTAATGGAATCAGCACATTATTATACAATAGACGTGTAGCCGAAGCCAACCTATTTAGTCGAATTTAATTCTCTTTGTAAATCAGAAATTTTAACAAATGCTCTATACTTTGCATCTGACTCTTCAGCAACAGACACTTTAAGCATTTTTATTTCTTCTCTAAGTGCATTACACTCGTTGTTTTTTTCAACGAGCATAATTCTTAAATCTTCTTCTAAGGTATTGTTTGTGAATTTTTTTGTTAAGTGGTCGGTCATTATTTTACAGTGATAACTCTTTTCATGTCATCCAGTTCAGGAATTACATCTACATTTCTTGCAATGTAATCTCTTATAAAAACTAAGGCATATCTTTTAGTTTTAGAATTATAAAATCCCAAACTATCAAACTTGCCTCTCCTATCTCTTTGTATCATAGAGTGAATTACAGTCTTACCACTTGCCGAATTAATGTGACTGGCCTTTTCCTCTAGATCTTTAAAAGTAGATACAATATTCTTAATAATTTTATCAGTTTTCATTTTAGTCCTATGTTGTTAAATGATACACTTGTATTTACTACTAATTCAATTCAAACAAATCAAAATATGATATTTTTTACCAGTTATAATGTAATGTCAAGTAAATTTCTCTACCTTGTGTATTATAAAAAGGAACAACCTCTACAATTTCATCTGTTATGTTTTCTGCTTTAAAAGAAAGTGTTAAGCCATTTGTAAACACTTTGGTTACATATAAGTTTAACTTATTTAGATCTTCCAAATACTCCTGCCCTTCTTCTAATACATCATAGGGACCAGGTGCTCTATCTAAATTAAATGCATACTTTAATCTAAAGTTTACATCAAAAAAGTCTTCGCTGTATTGTAATACACCAGCAAATTTAGGTACTCTAGTTTGGTCTGTATCAGTATATTTTAACATTATAAAAACAGGACCAAAGTTATTTGCATATCTAACACCTGCTGTGGTGTACTCTCCTGTGTTTGCATAAGTAGGCATAGTGTAAACTGGATTATTATCTTCTACAATTTCATATGCACAACCTAATGGCATTCCATCTGATGCTGTATAATTAGGATCTAAAACACAACCACCATATGTACCATCTGTATTAACAGATGCTTCAGCATCTAATTCCAATGATGTTGTAATATTGTCTGTATAATATCCTGGAACATACTCTATTGATTCTTCAAAATCATACATAAACACACTTAGCACACCATATCCTAATTCAATGCCTACACCTTTTTCAGGTTCTAGTTCTTCATTACCTTGTACATATCCATCGCCAAACTTTTCATATAGATTAGGCTTTCTAAAACTGTTTCCTATATTAAAGAACCAGTCGCCTTTTTCAATACCCAGTCTAAGAGCATTCTGATCATCGTTGCCCAGTCTAATACCAAAGTTATAATTTAGTATAAAGTTAGCATTGGCTTGAAAGTATATACCTCCATTTTCGTCTGAATACTTTTCATCTATTTGTGTTAGGGTATATACACCGTTACCTTGTATAACTTCATATGCATTATCAAGATCAGGTTCTATTGTACCGTTCCACAAAGGTAATAATGTACCATCATTATATGTTAAATTTTCATCTGTAAAGGAACCTGGTCTTGTATCACTTACTAAAACTGTTTCAGATCCTTCAATATTTTGCCAACTGCTTGTATTGTAATACTGTTTTTCTACATCTATACCAAATGCAACATTTAAACTTTGACTGAGTTCTACTTGATTGCCTATTCTAAAATAATCTCTATAACCCTCATTTAAATATGTAGGATCTTCTACTGTGAAATACTCAGCAGTATTATAGTTTCTACCTATTGTAATATAATCATTTCTAATAGCAATATTATATCTTTGGCCGTCTTGTAAACAGTCATTGCTTTGACCCCAATTATAATCATAACAGTTGTCATAGTCGTATTCGTATTCAGTAAACTTACCTACAATAGTAAAGTCTCCTGCATCTACATTAAACCTAGCAGTTTTGTTTTCGTAATTATCTTCCTCTTCATTGTCATTACGAACACTATCCATGCCATCTTTAACCGTACTAAACTCTAACTGATCTATTGGAGCAACTCTGACATAGTTTATACCATCTTCTAATCTAAGTGTAATACCTCTTTCTATTGTATCCTGTATAAGTACTGTTCCTGCCATACTGCCTGAGCCATATATAACACCATTTGCACCAGTAATTACTTTTACTGTTTGTCCACTTGCAAAGTCATGTCCAAAGTCATACCAACTTGCCCCAGGATCATTTGCCGGGATACCATTCACATAAACTGAAGTGTGAGATGTTTGAGCACCTCTTTCATTGAAACCTACAAAGCCTCCATAGCCACCTGGATTCCAAGTAAAGGCTGGCATAATAGCACTTATTAAACTACCGCTAGTAATTGGGTCTGCTTTGACCACTTTTTCTTGTTGAGCAGTTACAACAATATCTTCTATCTCGTCTGCTTTAGCCTCTACTGCCCATAATAGAAAAAACATCACAACTGCGGCAATGTAAAGTGGACTAAAGTTTATGTGAAAGTTTTTATCAAATTCGTTCATTTTTATTTTATTAAATCCTTTAATGTGGACTCGAACATCTCGACACCTAATGCTTTATTCGCCTGCCATTCGGATGTCTGATCTCCTTGTCCGATTATATCGCTTATAAACTTTAAACATTTAAAGTCTGCGCCAAAATGCATACACACTTTAGCGAGTGCATAAGCCTCCATGTCAACTACATTGCAATAACCATCAGGTTTAGTTGTAGCAAACTTATCTTGAGTATAACATGTAAATCCTTTATGGTCAACCACAATTTCTTGGGTATTTGTTTCAAATGGTGTTTGATATTTGTCAAAGCCAAATTCTCTACAATCCATATCTGCTTGTACAAATTTTCCAATGTGCAACATGCCTTTCATATTAGGGTCTACTCCTCCAGCAGTACCATAATTGATAACCAGTTCTGTATCTGGATTATTTGTCAAATACTCAGTGAGTTTAAGTGTGGCGTTAATCTTACCAACACCTGTAATAATTGTGTTATAGTTGCCTTGCATTCCTTCGAGTTCGTCTGCCAGTGCAACTGCTAAAACATATTTCATAATTTCCTCTAGTAATAGTTGTACTTGTAATTATTTAATTGATATAAGAAAAGAGATAAATAACTGGCAGGAGATATTAAATGAGAATCGATGAAGTAATAAATGAAGTTGAATTCGGTGCAGTTGACCGAATGAAGCAAGGTGCAAAAAATGTTGTCAGTAAAATTGGAAGTAAATTAGGCAGTAATCGTGCAAAAATTTCCAACATTCGCGGTGACGTTAAAGCAAAAGGCATGAAAGCCGCAAATGTTATTGCTACAAAATATCAGAAATGGTTGGTACAAAATCATCCGGATCAACCACCTGAGACACTCAATATTGAACAATTCAAACAATGGATGGCAACATCTCCTAGACTGAAGAACCAAACTAGCACATTTGATTTTTTAAAAGCCAATCCGTCATTGCAAAATCTTGCAAAGCAATCATCCTCAGATGATCCAGTGCAATTTGATGGCGAAGACAAAAGTGCGATATTTTTAAACTTGGCTTATGCTGATGCACAGACACAGCCTTCCTCTAACGATAATACAAATATACCAAATGTGAAAGGTGATAATTTGGACTCTAATCAGCAACAGGAAGTTAATAAGTGGGTGCAAAATGCTCCAGATGATGTTTTAGCCGCAGTGATACAAGCCGGAACGGCAAAACTTCAAAAGTAGATTTTTTAGTAAAACAGTAAAAGGCCCAAAAACCCCCATCATTAAAGCATCCGTTAATATTACTGATAAATACTTGTATGGCAACATTTATTGGATTCAGTACAGATAACAAGAAAAAACCACCTTACACACTTACGGATTTAGATTTAGTTAAACAAGATTTATTAAATCATTTTCAGACTCGTAAAGGGGAAAGAGTTATGAGACCAGAATATGGTAGTATTATACACGATGTTCTAATGGAGCCGTTTGATAATCTAACAATGCAAGATGTACAAGAAGAATGCAACACTATAGTTGGTAATGACCCAAGAGTAGAATTACTTGATGTAAAAATTACAAATACAGATCATTTTTTACAAGTAGAACTTTATTTAGAATATAATGTAGATCAAAGTCAAGATGTATTAGAGGTTAGGTTAGAAAGAGAATTTAATGGAGATACATAATGTCAATTAGCAATAGAAATCAAAATCTATTTGCCGCAGAGGACTGGGAATTAGCCTATCAGGCATTCACCCAAGTAAGTTTCAAGGCATATGATTTTAGTACAATGCGTACATCTATGCTTAATTACATAAGAGAAAATTATCCAGAATCTTTCAATGACTACATTGAGAGTTCTGAATTTATTGCTATTATAGAATTATTAGCATATCTTTCGCAAAGTTTATCATTCAGAGCAGATTTAAATACCAGGGAAAACTTCCTTGCTACCGCAGAAAGTAGAGACAGTATTTTACGTTTAGCAGATATGCTAGGTTATGCTCCTAAAAGAAATATACCAGCAAGTGGATTAGTAAAAATTGATAGTATAGAAACAGACGAACCTTTACTAGACGCTTCGGGCGAAAGTTTACAAGATATCAGAATAGACTGGAATGATCCAACAAATGCAAATAGTTTTGATCAATTTATTACAGTTTTAAATAGTGCATTTTCTGTAACAAACCCTTTTACAAAACCTATTGTTGAAGGAACAGTAGGCGGTATTGCTACACAGATATATGGGTTCAATAATGAAATAGGCTCAACCCCTATATTCCCAACCAGTGCAACTGTAAATGGTGTTAGTGTACCTTTTGAATTTGTTAGTACACATATAGAAAACGGTGTTTTCAAAGAAGCACAACCAGACATTTATAGTCAAATGAGAATTTGTTATCGAAATGATAAAAGAGGTTTAGAAAGTCCTTATACAGGATTTTTTATGATGTTTAAGCAGGGTGTATTAAGTTTTGAAGATTATATTTTTGAAAGGGCATTGCCTAACAGAACAGTAGATATACCGGTTGCTAACATAAACGAAACAGATGTATTTGTGCATCAAATGGATAATAATGCTGTTAACCAACTTACTTGGCAAAAAGTCAGCAATCTTCAAGGACAGACTTTATTATATAATGCAACTAGTCTAGAATCCAGAAACTTATATGCAATTGACAACTTATTTGACGACGGTGTGAGAATAAGATTCTCAGACGGTAATTTTGCAAACATACCTTCTGGAATTTTTAGAATTTATTACAGAACCAGCATTGGCGAAAACTTATCTATTAGACCAGCAGATTTTCAAAACAAAGAATTAGTATTACCTTATTATAACAGAAAAGGTGAATTACACAGACTCACTCTAAGGATGTCATTAAAAGGCACAGTTTCAAATGGTTCAGCCGCAGAAACTTTACAAAGCATTAAACGAAGAGCACCACAAACATATTATACACAAAATAGAATGGTCAGTGCTCAAGACTATAATGTATTTCCACTGAGTCAAAGTGTAAACATATTAAAACTTAAATCTACAAATAGAACCCATGCAGGTCATAGTAGATATATTGATATCGAAGACCCAACAGGAAGATTTAGTAGTGTCACATCATTTGCAGACGATGGGGCATTATACAAAGACATAGAAAATAAAGACACTTATTTGACATTTGGTACAAGTAGAACAGCAATGCAAATTTTAAAAGAGGATGTTGCTAATATTACTAAAGATGTAAATTTACAAAACTTTGTATACGATGATTATAGGAAATTACATAAAGGCTTAGATGCATTAGCATTTGACTTGACATCAAACAATAAAGATATCACATGGGTTACCCAGCCTAGTAAAAATAAAAATAACACAGGTTATTTTACTAGATTAGATGGCGGCATAAGAACTACATTAAACAATAGTGTAAACGAAAATAGAATTATACAAGCCGGCTCTTATATAAAATTTAAAAATCCAAACGATCCAACACAAGAAGAATTAGCAACTATTACAAGTATTACAAATAATGGCGTTCCGACAAATTTACTAAGTGTCACAGAAGGCGTCGTAAAATTAAACAAAGAAATTCCAAATGCATGGAGAGCCACAGAAATTATACCTACATTAAATTCTAATAGTCTAGAAACAGATATAGGCAACGCATTTGATACAAGAATAAAGGCTAAAGAGGATTTTGGTATAGGATATAATTTTAGACCAGGTGGAAGTAATATTACACACTGGTATGTTATAGACAATAGTAATTTACAGAAAAATGCAGACTTTAATCCGGATCTTACCAGCGGTGCTAGTTGGTTAATGAAATTTGAATACAATAGTACTAACAGTACAACAAATATTTCAAATTACACAGTAACTACAAGAGGTACCAGAATTATATTTGAAAGTCTCAAAGATATAAAATTTTATTTTTCTAGTGATGAAAAAACATTTGACAGTAAAACAGGAAGGGTATTAAAGGATACTATCGCATTAACCACAGCAAACTTCAAACCAGAACTGGTAGAAACATATAACTGGGTTGATACAAATTTAGATGATATAGGTGATAGTTGGCAATTAGAATCTACAAATGCAACATATACTCCAAATGTAGGAAACAGTCCAGAAATAATTTTAAGAAGCAGAGACACAAAAGCAAAAGATTTAGAAATAAGATTTATTAGTAATTTTGGTTTACTGGTCAACGGTGAAGCATCAGTGTCGCCCACAGCAGATTATAGCCAAGGTGATTTTGCACCAGCAGTATCTACAACAATAGCAGTAGATCCAATATCAGCAACAACTGGTAAAGCAGTGGTAAAATTAAATAGTGCAAAATTATCAGCATTGCCGAGTGGTATTACTATACCATTAAGTAAATTTGGTACATCTATTATTGGTGGAGCAAACGGTAATATTGCTTATGTTAATTACAACACAGGTTCAAGTAGTTATAAAACTTATACAGGTAATGCAACCACAACTACATTTGAGGTAGGAGATTCCGCATCAGAAGGATTTATTGATTTGACGTCAAACACAAGTTTAAAAATTTCAGACTTTGACAGTTTAAGTAGCAGATGGAACGGATTTAAACATGCAGATAAATTGCAGGTAGTTTATAAAAACGTCAAAGAGTCATTAGACACACCACTGCAATTTGAAATTGTGGATTCATACAGATATGGTGACGGCTTTGCCGATCCGGCAAAAGTTGTTGTTAAACCTGTCGACAGCGACTATGATGGTTTTCCAGATGATCCAGACTTATTTGACAAGTTTGTAGGTAGTACAGACTTTGTTTTCTTTGAGCAATACACTGACTTAGATGGCTATACATACGAAAGACCAGCAAAATTCAAAATATTAAATTTTGCAACTGAAACAGAAATATCAGTTGATTATGTATTAGACACAGTTGCTCCAGGTAGTGACCCAGATAACAAAATACCATTTACAGATTTTGATTTGATTATTGTAAAAGATTTAAGTGTAGCAGAAAAATATCTAAAAAATAATTTAGGTAAACTTAATCACAAATTAGTTTTTCCAAGATCGCTTTTACCTAAAGTATATGAATTAATCAATGACTTAACAACACCTAAAATGATTGTACTAACAGAAAACAACCAGTACAATGTAAAAGTAGGTAGAAGTTTTGAGCAAAACACATTACAGGCAAATCCAAGAAAATGTTCATTTGAATGGCAACACATTGCTCCAAGTGATGTTAGAATAGATCCTAGTATCAGCAATGTTGTTGAAATGTTTATGCTTACTAAATCGTATTATCAAGCAATGCTAAGTTATAAAAATGGCGGTACTAGTATATTGCCTAGTGCACCAACATCAGAACAACTTGCACAAGATTTTGCAGGCTTAGATGAATTTAAGAGTGTTAGTGATCAATTAGTTTACAGCAGTGGTAAATTTAAATTATTATTTGGCAATGACGCAGAACCAGAATTACAAGCAAAAATTAAAGTTGTAAAACTACCAGGAAGTACAACTACAGATGCAGAAGTTAGAAGTGCGGTGTTAGAATTAATTGACACTTATTTTAATGTAGAAAACTGGGACTTTGGTGAAACATTTTATTTCTCAGAATTAAGTGCGTACATTCATCAGGAACTAGGTAAAGCAATAGCATCAGTAGTAATTGTGCCTAGTAAGTCCGAATCTATATTTGGAGATTTATATCAAGTTAGAGCGGCATCAGATGAATTATTCTTTTCTACAGCAACAGTGGATAATGTAGAAGTAGTTAAAAGTCTATCTTCAGCAAATTTAAAACAATTGAAAGGCAACGTAATTAATAAATCATCTACAACAAACAGTAGCAGTAGCAGTAGCAGTAGCAGTGGTTCAAGTGGAAGTGGATACTAATGACAAACAAATTTTTTGATCTATTACCTATACAGCACCAAACTAGTGTTAATAAAAATTTCTTTGAAAGCACAGTTGAGCAATTATTTTCAAAAGCAAATATAGAAAATATACAAGGCTTTATAGGGACACCAAGAGAAATAGGTAGTAGCAATACATCCTTTGTAGAGCAACCAGCACCTAATAGAGAATACTACAGTTTTGATCCTGTAGTGACTACTATAAATCCAGATTCGGGTAAACCTGTAAATTATGTTTTCTATGAGGACTTTTTGTATGACATAAGAAGCAAAGGTGGCTTAATCGACAACCACGACAGATTATTTAAAACAAATCAATATGCATTTGCACCGCCTATAAACATAGACAAATTAATTAACTATCAAGATTACTATTGGTACCCAACAGGTCCAGAAGTTACTGAAATTAATGGTAATGCAAACGTACAAATTAACATAGATAACATACAAGGTCTAAAGTCATATACATCGCCAGCAGGTCAAGAACTTAGAAATGACATGGTAGTAAAATTCACAGGCGACCATATTTCAAATACCAGTGTGCTAACTAAAGATACTGCTTATATTGTTACAGGCGTAGGAAAAGGAATACAATTTATTTTGCCAGGCGATTCCACATCTGCTTATGCAGAATTTAGTGATTTTCCTTTAGAACAATCAATTTCAATAACATATACTCAGGCAAATTCCAGTTCGTACTATAATTTAGAAACAACTTTACCAGAAGATTTTGTTGTTACACCAGGTGGTGATTTCAAAGAGTACTATAGAAACTTAGCAGATAGTGAGGCATCAGGAGCCGCAAATGCATCAGTGCATAATAATACTAGACTGTACATTGGTAATCTTGCACTCAAAGTAGGCGATGCAGTAGCGGCCAATGTATATTATTTAGGTAACAATGCCCAGAGAACAGGAAACGTTGTTTACTTAGATGTCGAATCATTAGGCAACTATTTATTGCCTGATAGTGTGCAAGGGACTAGAAATTTTGCATTAGACGATTATCATCAAACATATATACAACCGCAACTACAATGGAACATTGATACAGTTTACGGTTGG
>Ga0209716_1000600_pt1 | contig 33068 bp, 30 predicted proteins | sample COGITO_mtgs_1205_FD_184811 | JGI IMG/M metagenome (GOLD analysis project Ga0209716, IMG submission 184811) | Pelagic marine microbial communities from North Sea - COGITO_mtgs_120531 (SPAdes) (version 2) | ecosystem: Environmental > Aquatic > Marine > Epipelagic ...
TTTTTTGTAAATCTTCTGTTTCACGAATAGAAACGCCTTCTACCCAATCAAGTGTCATGACATTTTCGCTTGTAAAATTCCAATAAATAGCAGGAACTCTAAAACCTGCATCATTCTTTGTATTTTCAGCATATTCATTTGCAGCCGCTGCTTCAAATCTTAAATCCATTTCTAAATTAGTTATTTCTTTAAGAAGAAAAACTACTTCTACCAATTTCAGTCTTTTTGTTTTTTTTATAAATGACTCAACCATAAAAGCAAAAAGCATCAAAGCATCTATCTCTTCATTAAATACTTTTTTTATATCTGGTCTTAAAATTTTAATAGCAACATCTTTTATGGTTCCATTGTCATTTATTTTTGCTTTATGAACCTGTGCTATTGAAGCTGCTGCAACTGGTTCGCTTAAATCAATGATTGAATTGAAAGTATCATCTCCTAGGTCTTTTTTAATTATTGCTTTTGCTTCAGTTAAAGTAAAAGCGGGCAATCTATCTTGTAAGCCCTCTAACTGTTTTGCTAAATCATCTCCGATAATATCAGGTCTAGTAACCAAAAATTGTCCTAACTTAATAAATGTAGTTCCCATTGATTGTAGCGACTTAGAAAGTTTTGCTCCTTCATTTTCGTTTAAATTATTTTTATTAGGTGGAGAAAAAGAAAATGAAAGTATTTGAAAGAGAATCTTAATTGCTAATGGTGGTTTTTTAAACTTAGAAAGAATAGCTAATATATCAGAACGAGCTAATTTTCTTCCTAATTTAAATAAGATGTATATTTTTTTTAACATTAGATTTTCCAGCCTGAATGAATAGCTACAATTCCACCTGATAAGTTTCTATAACTGCAGTTAACAAATTTATTTTTATTCATTAAATCAATTAACTCTTCTTGATTAATAAACTCTTCAATACTTTTAACTAGATATTCATAAGGTTCTTTTTGTCCAACTATAGCTTTTCCAACCAAAGGAATAAGTTTTGAATAATTTTTATATATAAAATCTAAATTAGAGTTTTGAATTTTAGAAAATTCTAAACATAAATAACGACCTCCTGGTTTTAAAACTCTATAAGCTTCTGATAAAGCTTTATTTAGATCTTTAGTATTTCGTAGTCCAAAACTAATTGTATAATAATCACAAGAATTATCTTTAATAGGCAACTTTTCAGCTGGAGCAATTATCCAATTGATATTTTTATAAATATTTAACTTTTCTTTGCCTTTACCAATCATTCCTTTATTTGGATCAACACAAAATATTTCACTATTTTTATCAGTTGCATCTAAAAAAAGTTTAGCAAGATCTCCAGTACCGCAGGCGACATCAATTAAAGTTTTATTATTGGAAGGGTTCATCCAGTTTAATAGATCTTTTTTCCAAATTCTATGAACACCCAATGACATAAAGTCATTCATTAAATCATATTTGTCATAGACATTATCAAAGACACTTTGGACAAGGCCCTTTTTGTTTTGGAGATATTGCTGCATATTAAATTTATTATTTATTGATAATATAGTCTCAAATGCCAGAATTACCAGAAGTAGAAATAGTCAAACAATCGCTATCTAAAAAATTAGAGCATAAAAAAATCAAAAAAATAATAATTACGAATAGAAATTTAAGGTTTAAAATTCCTTTAAAATTTGAAGAATTATTAAAAAATAAAATTATTAAAAAAGTAACTAGATTTTCAAAGTATTTGATCTTGAATTTTTCTGATCAATCTTTTTGTTTAATTCATTTAGGGATGTCTGGAACTGTTCATTTAATAAAAAAAAATAATATTAGTAAGTTTACCAATACTAGTTTTTATAATTCACCAAGCCTACCAAAAAAACATAATCATGTTGAAATTCATTTTAAAGGTTTAAGAGTTATATACAATGATCCTAGAAGATTTGGATTTTTTAAATTTATAGAAAATAAGAAGGAACTTGAAAATAGATTTAGTCATTTAGGACCCGAACCATTTTTTAAAAATTTTAACTTAGAATATTTAATTGGTTATTTCACAAATAAAAAAAAGGATATAAAAAGTTTCTTATTAGATCAAAAATTTGTATCAGGAATTGGAAATATTTATGCTAGTGAAATTTTATTTTTGTGCAAAATTAATCCAATCACCTATGCATCAAAGTTAACTAAGCAAGATTGCAAAAAAATTATTACTTATTCAAAAAGTGTACTTAATAGGGCTATTAAAAAAGGAGGGTCAAGTATTCGAGATTTTAAAAACATCACTGGAAAAAGTGGAAATTTCCAAAAAGAATTTAGGGTTTATCAAAGAGAAAATCTAAGCTGCTTAAGAACTAAATGTAATGGGAAAATTCAGAAAATATTTATATCTAATAGGTCAACATTCTTTTGTAATACATGCCAAAAATAGGGAATTATTCTATTGACCAGTATAAATTCTCAAGCTATACCACTGCGCTTATGGCAAACACAAAATCAGCAATTAAAAGAATTAGAAGAATTGCCACACAAACATTGGTTAATAAGGCTCGTAAGAGCAAGTACAGAAATGCTATAAAAAAAATGAACCTTCTTCTGGTAGAAAAGAAAAAAGATGAAGCTCTAAAATTCTTGCCAAAGTTGAACTCTGAGTTAATGAAAGTTGCAAAAACTGGAATTATAAAGAAAGCAAATGCTTCAAGAAACATTTCGAGAATAACAAAGAAAATTTCAGCCTTATAATAAATTTATACGACTAGTTTAAATTTCAACTAATAGTACTTACATCATATAAGAAATCAAATTTTTAGATTAACTATATATAGATTTAGTAAAACAATAAGAAACATAATTTATAAATCACACAATCATAGATTTTAAATTTGTAAAACTTAATCATTCAATCAAACAACACTGTGGCAAAATAATTTTTAAGATTGAAAACAGACCACCTCTTGGTTGTAATATTATATCAGCATTAGAGAGAATATTCCCGTTTGAAATGAATCACCTATAGATTTAATTTATTTTTATTTTTACTAAATTATTTATTGCAAATATTAATTTTCTTTATTTTTGCTTTTACAAAATTATTTATTGCAAAAAAATTATTTTGCTTCTAACTGACCTTATTCCTACAAATTTTTATGACAAGCAACAACACAACACAAAGTACAAAAGATGTTTCATCTGAAGCTTTAGATTGGGCTTTAATTCAAAAGGATATGAAAAATAAGCTAGGTAGCGATATATATGAAAGCTGGCTTAGAAAGATAGACTTTGTTGAAGAGATGAATAGCTATGTCTTACTTTCGGTTTCTACTAGATTTATTCGAGACTGGATTACTTCAAGATATTTAGACCAAATTTTGCAAATAGTAAAAACGTATAAGAAAGATTTAACAAGAATAGAGTTTAAGATTATTGAAAAAAATTCTGAAAATGAGATAGAAAATAATTTTACTAAAAATGAAAATAATGAAAACGTATCATTCATTAAAGATACATACTTGCAATATAACAGAATAGACCCAAATAAAAGATTTGATAATTTTATAACAGGAACAAGTAATAAACTTGCCTATGAAGCATCCATGAAAGTTTCAGAAAATATTTCTCATTATAATCCACTTTATATTTATGGAGGAGTTGGAATGGGAAAAACACATTTATTAAATTCAATTGGTCTTTCATTAAAAGAAAAAAACAAAGTTATGTTTATTTCTGCTGAGAGATTTATGTATCAGTTTGTAAAATCAATCAAATCTAATGATATGGTGAAGTTTAAAGAGTATTTTAGAAATACTGACATATTATTGATAGACGATATTCAATTCATGAATGGTAAAGAAGCAATGCAAGAAGAGTTTTTTCATACGTTTAATGCACTATTAGATAAAGGCTCACAAGTTATAATCTCTGCCGATAGAGCTCCGAACAAATTATCAAGAATCCAAGATAGAATTAAATCAAGATTTGCTGGAGGTCTTGTTGTAGATATACAAAAACCTGACTATGAACTTAGAAGTAAAATTGTTAAACAAAAAACAGAGGAACTAAACATTTTTTACTCAAATCAAGTAAATATTTCAGAAGAAATACAAAAGTTTATAAGCACAGAAATAACCACAAGTATTAGAGAGTTAGTAGGAGCAATTAATAGAGTTGTTTCTTTTTCAAGAATTTACAACAAAGTTCCAAATTTATCAGAAGTTAAAGTAGTTTTAAAAGATCTATTAAATATTGGAGAAAACAAAGTAACAATAGATTTAATACAATCAACTGTATGTAAGTTCTTCAAAATTAGTAAAAGTGAGATGCTTTCTTCAAGAAGATCTAGATATCTTGTAAGACCAAGACAAACAGCAATATATTTAACAAAAATTTTGACATCCAAGTCATTACCTGAAATTGGAAGAGAATTTTCTAATAGAGATCATACAACAATCATTCATTCAGTTAAAACCATTGAAAAATTGAAGGAAAAAGATCCAGAAATGACAAACAATATTAATAATCTAAAAAATCAGATATTGTATAATAAAGAAAATGAAATTTAACGTTAATCAACAAGATCTGCAACAAGCACTTAATTATTGCCAAGGCGTAATTGAAAAAAGAAGCACACTTCCTATTTTGTCAAACGTTTTATTAAATGCGAGTAATTCAAACCTAACAATTACAGCAACAGATTTAGATTTAATATTTATTCATCAAATTAACAATGTAGAAGTTATAGAAGAAGGAAACACAACTACCACGTCATCTATTATGTATGACATCATAAGAAAATTTTCGTCAGGAAAAAAAATTAATTTATCTTTAACAGACGTTAGCAAACTTCAAGTTGAGTCTGAAAAGTCTGTTTTTAATTTAAATTGTATTAGTGCATCTGAGTTTCCACTAACAGATGAAAACTTTAATCAAAATGAATTTTCTATAAAATCAAAACAATTATTGAAATTATTGAATAAATGTAAATTTTCAGTTTCAAATGATGAAACAAGACACTATTTAAGTGGAATTTTTTTTCATCAAACACAAACTGAAGATAAAAATTTTTTAACAGCAGCAGCTACAGACAGTCATAGAATGTCTATTTCAAAAATAAGATTAGACCAGCAAGTAGATTTTGAACCAATAATACTTCCTAAAAAAACAATTTTTCAACTATGCTCATTGTTAGAAAGTTATGATGGTGATGTTAAAATTTCAAATATTAAATCTAAAATAAAATTTGAATTAAATAATAGTATATTAATATCTAAGTTAATTGATGGAAAATTTCCAAATTATATTCAGGTAATACCTAAGAATAATCAAAAGAAGTTAGAAATAGATTTAAAATTATTTTTAGACTCTGTTGATCGAGTTGCTTCAGTTTCATTAGATAAAAAAGATGGAGTTAAATTTAATTTGTCAAAAGACGTTTTAAACTTATCAGTTAACAACACAAATAGTGGTGATGGAAAAGAAAGTTTAACTGTAAAGTTTGATCATGATCTAGAAATAAGTTTTAATTCTAGATATTTAATTGATGTAGCAGCACAACTTGATGGAGATAAGATTGAAATTTTTTTCAATGATACTGGGTCTCCGGCATTAATTAAAGATCCAGGCGATTTTGACAGTATATTTGTTGTAATGCCTATGAAAGGCTAGCTTAAAGTATCAAGTTCAGTATAAATAGTTTTTTCCAATTCTTTTGTAAAAATTTCCTTGCTTAGTCCAGGTTCAATAGGTTTTAAAATTGAAACAGTTAGAGTGGTATTAATTTTTTTCCAACCATGTTTTGGCCAGGTATTACCAGAATTGATTGCGATTGGTTGGCATGGAATATTTAATTCTTCATAAATTCTACCAGATCCTTTTTTAAAAGGAGTTCTATCTTCTGCAGAAAGTCTTGTTCCTTGTGGAAAAATTATTAAAGGTCTTTCAGATAATTTCACTTGTTTAGAAATATCATCGAAAAAACCTAAGTTTTCTTTAGAAATTTTATTTCTTTTAATTGAAATTGACCCTATTTTTTTTAAATACCAGCCAAATATAGGAATCATTAGCAATTCTTTTTTTAAAATAAAAACAGGAGAATTAAAAATAGTTTGTAAAAAAAAAGTTTCAAACATTGACTGGTGTGAAGCAGCTATAAAAAATTTTTTTCCTCTAATTATGTTTTCCCTACCTTTAATGATTATCTTTGTTGATAAAAATATTTTTAAACATAAAGAAGTCCAAAAGCCCATAATTTTTCCACCAAATAAAACTATTTTTTTTGGTAGTAAAATTGCTGGCAAGAAAATTATGGAAATTAAAACTATTCCTAAGAAAAAAAATAATGAAAATAAAAAATTTCTTATCATATTAATCAAAAACTAAATCAAATCTTTTAGTTTTTGTCTTTTTTTAATAATATTAATCTTTGATCCTTTAATTATTAATTCTGCTGGTTTTGGTCTTACATTGTAATTTGAGCTTAGTGACATTCCATAAGCTCCAACATCACACATTATCACAAGATCTTTTTCTTTTAATTTCTGAAAACCTTTTATAGTTGTAAATTTGTCTGTACTTTCACAAATTGGTCCTACAAATTCATAAGTTTTGTTTGAAATTCTATTATTTTTTACTACAGGTATAGTTTGGTGATTTGCACCATATAATGCAGGTCTCATAAGATCATTCATTGCAGCATCTAATATGATGAAATCTTTTTTAGTATTTTCCTTTATATAAATAACTTGAGAAATTAAAAATCCAATATTACCAACTATAGATCGACCAGGTTCAAATATTATTTTTGTTTTTTGGTCCTTTAAAAATTTTTGTATAGCAATGTTATATTTTTGATAGTTAAGTTTTTTACTATTTTTTTCATAAGAAATACCCATGCCCCCACCTAGATCAATAAATTCAAAGATATGACCACTTTTTTTTATTATTTTATTCACTACATTGAGCATTTTTTCATATGGTTTGTGATCTAAAATTTGACTACCAATATGAACACTTAAGCATTTAAGGTTAATATTTTTAGAATGATTTGTAAAATTTACTAATTCAAAAAAAGTTTTTTCATCTACACCAAATTTATTTTCTTTTTTTCCAGTTGAAATTTGTTTTAATGTCTTAGCATCTGTATTGGGATTAAGTCTAATACCTATATTAACTATTTTTTTTTTTGATTTTGCAATTTTTTCAATTTCAATAATTTCACTTTTAGACTCAGCATTTATTAATAAAATTTTTTTATCAATTGCATAACTTATTTCTTTTGAAGTTTTACCCACGCCCGAAAAAACAATTTTTTTTGGGTCTATACCTGCTTTTAGAGCCATCATTAACTCACCCATTGAAACAACATCAGCACCTAGCCCTAATTTTCTAATTTCTCTTATCAGATTTACATTAGTATTGGATTTGACAGCAAAACAAATCAATGGAGAAAAAGAGCTAAAATTTTTTTTAAATTTTTTTATATTTTCTGTTAGCCGTTTGTGTGAATAACAATAAGTTGGTGTACCAAACTTTTTTGCTATTTTTTGAACATTAACTTTTTCAATTGTTAAGTTTTTATTTATATATTTCATCAATCTACTGACTTTGGAAAAACCATTTCATTCCCCTCATATTGAGGATCTCCTTTTTTTCCACATGAAAACAAGAAAGAACAAATTATAAAAATTAAAATTAGTTTTTTTATCATTTTACGTCTTTTTATATTTCATTATCATTTTTTTGATATTATCAAAAGACGTTCCACCATAAGATTTTTTAGAGTTAACAGAGTTTTTCACATTAAATATCTTTAAAACTTCAATTGTGAGCCTTGGTTCAATTTTCTTTAGTTCGTCAATATTTAATTCATTCAATTTTTTCTTTTTTTTCTCTGCATAATTCACAATAGAAGCTGTAGTTTGATACGCTTTTCTAAATGGCATTGAATGATTTTTAACAAGATAGTCAGCTAAGTCAGTAGCTGTAATATAGCCTGAGTTAGCAAGGTCTAACATTTGTTGTTTATTAGGCTTTAGATTTTTTAAAACCTCATTAAGAATAGCAATACTATTATTAAGGATTTCATTAGATTTGAAGAGTATTTCTTTGTCATCTTGAAGATCTTTAAAATAAGATATGGGAAGTCCTTTAAGAATTGTTAGCATTGAAAATAAATTTCCATAAACCATTCCAGTTTTCCCTCTTAAGTATTCTAACAAATCGGGATTCTTCTTTTGAGGCATTATCGAAGAACCAGTTACCACTTTATCTGAAAGTGCAATTAAGTTGAATCCATCAGAGTTCCAAATAATAAGCTCTTCAGCAATTCTTGAAATATGCATTGAACAAACAGAAGCGCTATATAAAAAATCTAGAACAAAATCTCTATCTGCAACAGTATCAATTGAATTATTTGTTGGTCTTTTAAAGCCTAGTTTTTTTGAAGTAAAATTTCTGTCAATATTAAAAGAAGTACCTGTTAAAGCGGCAACACCCAAAGGATTTTCTGATAAACTTTCTAAATTATAGGTAAATCTTTTTTTGTCCCTATTAAACATTTCTACATAAGACATTAAATAATGCGCAAAAGATACAGCTTGTGCATTTTTTAAATGAGTAAACCCAGGCATTATGGTTTCAATATTTTTTTCTGAAATTTTGAGAATGGTTTTAATAATATTGTCTAAATTCTTATTAATTTCTTTAGTTGCTGAAGTCGTCCACATTTTAAAATCAGTAATTACCTGATCATTTCTAGATCTAGCCGTGTGAACATATCCAGCCTCTTCTCCTATAATTTGAAATAATCTTTTTTCAATATTCATATGAATATCTTCATATTTTTTATTATATTCAAATTTATTTTTTAAAATTTCTTTCTCAATTTTATTAAGTCCAAAAATTATCTTATTCTTAATTTTAAAAGAAATAATTTTTTGTCTAAATAACATCTCAACATGTGCGATTGATCCTAAAATATCTTCTTGAAAAAGCTTTTTATCAATATCTATTGAATTACCAACTTTTTGAAACAAAGTTGAGGCATCTTTCTTTATTCTTGATCCCCATATTGCCATATTGTTTTTATTTTTTACCATGATAATTAATTATACATATTTAGCATGAAATTATTATTAATATTTATCTACCTAATAACTAGCAACATTAGTTATGCACTAGAAAAACCTAATATAAAAAATTTAGTTTTATCAAAAAATACAAAAATATATGAGGGAGTAGTTTTTAAAGACTCAAATAATTATGATGTAAATTTAGATGATTTTAAAGGAAAATTGTTAATATTGAATTTTTGGGCTACTTGGTGTGCTCCTTGCAGAGAGGAGATGCCATCTCTAGATGACTTACAGTCAAATAGTAATTTTGATAACTTAAAAATTTTTCCTATTAATATTGGCCAGGAAAATTTCTCTAAATCAGATTCTTTTTTTAGAGAACTAAATATTCAAAATCTAGAGATATATTTTGATGCGCCAATTACTTTGGCTAAAAAATTTTCTTTAAGGGGAGTTCCTACAACTATTTTATTTAATAAAAAAGGTGAAGAGTTTGGGCGTATTATGGGATCTATTGATTTTAATAATTTGGATTTTATTAATTGGCTAAAACAATACGATTAATCTTTAAAGAAATAAGCAAAACTAACCAATGCTACTATAGCAATGAATTGCAGCAACACTCTTAGCTGCATCAGTTTATTCGAATATTTTTTGCTAGTTTCGCCACCTTTGAACAAAGTTCCAATTCCTAAGATCAAGACGACTGCTACAACTATTAAAAGCACAATACCTAAAATTTTAACTAATGTTCCTGTTATCATGAAACTATTGTAGAATAATTTTTAATAAAAAAAACATAATAAAAACATCTATGACACTTTGTCTATCAACTACAATTATTAAGCCAGAAAAAGATATACCAATTAAAAATGCTATTATTTTACTGCACGGTTATGGGGGTGATGGGAAAGACATAAGTATGTTGACCTTAAATTGGAAAAGATTTTTGCCTAATACTATTTTTTTATGTCCAGATGGTCATGAAGAATGTAAAATTAACCCAGCAGGTTTTCAATGGTTTGATTTAACTAAAGATGATCCAAGTTATATTCTAGAAGAATCTAAAAAAGCAGAAAATAAACTCCAAAAATATATTGAAGAAGTTAAAAGTGAATATAATCTTAATAATTCTCAAATTTGCTTATCAGGATTTAGTCAAGGATGCATGATGTCTATTAATTTAGGTTTAACTAGCAATCAAAATTATAATTGTATTGTTGGTTTTTCTGGTAAGATAATTAATCAAGATGATCTTAGTATGAGAAAATCTTCTTCTACTAAAATGCTATTGATACATGGTGATCAAGACGCAGTTGTGTCACCAACATTTTTATTAGAGGCAAAAGATTTCCTAATTAGAAATAATATTGAAATTGAAACCAAAATGATAAAGAATTGTGAACATCATATTCCTATTGAGGCATCAAGCGCGGCTTTAAATTATATTAAAAATAACTTTCAAATATAATTAAATTCTATTTATTGATAAATTATTTTTTTTCAGTTAGAGTTTTTTATAATGATTTTTAACGATCAGAATTTGTCTTTAGAAAAATGTCCTGCGCTAGTGTTAAATGCAGATTATAGGCCTTTAAGTTATTATCCATTGTCTTTATGGAGCTGGCAAGATTCTATAAAATCTGTTTTTTTGGATAGAGTTGTTATAGTTAGTAATTATGACAGAGTTATTAGGAGCCCATCGTTTAATATGAGATTACCAAGTGTTATTGCATTAAAAAGTTTTATAAAACCACAGTCTAATCCTAGCTTCACAAGATTTAATGTTTTTTTAAGAGATAAATTTTCATGTCAATACTGTGGAAGTGGTGAAGATCTTACTTTTGATCATTTACTTCCAAGATCCAAAGGTGGACAAACCAACTGGGATAATGTTGTAACTGCTTGTTCTTCATGCAATGTAAAAAAAGGTGGAAGGTTATTAAAAAATTTGGATATGAGCTTAAATCAAAAGCCATATCAGCCATCTACAGAAGACCTACATAAAAATGGTAAAAATTTCCCACCAAATTTCCTACACAAGAGCTGGATGGATTATTTGTATTGGGATGTTGAGTTAGAAGCTTAATTAAATTTTCTCAGAAATATTAATAGCAATTTTTGATCCAGTTTTAATTAATTTATCCAGAATAGAATACATTCCTTTTTTAGTTGCACCTTCTTTATAGGCTATATCTTTATGATGCAGCTCATCTTCTCTAAATTTAATTATTTTTTCTTTTAATTTTTTCTCATCATTTTCTAATTCATTAATTTGATTTAGATAATGTTCGTCAATTACTTCTTCCACTGAGGCAGTGCATAGCATAGCAGCTTTTTTTCCCAGCATTGTTGAACCAAAACCAAGTCCTACACCAAGCAAATCCCATAAAGGCAAAAACTTTGTAGGTTTTATATTTCTTTTTTTAATTTCATTTTCAAAATATTCACAGTGTTCTTTTTCGTGAATTTTCATTTCTTCAATTTTCTTTTTAAGGTTTTCATCTTTAACAAATGTATTTAGAGCTAGTAATTGGCCTTCATAAATCTTTATTGCACCTCGTTCACCTGCGTGATCAACTCGAATAAATTCTTTTACCTTTTCTTTATTTGTTTTTTTCATAAGTTAAGAAAAGTTTTATAGTTATAGTTGTGATTATTAAAGAGATAAAAATATTTATTGTAGCAAGAGATAATCCTAAAATTTTAAACGTTGCATCTTTACAGCTAACTGTAACCTCTTTTAGCTGATTTAGAAGAGCTTCTTTAGTCAAATCTGTGTTATTAGAATTTAGGTCACAAACTAAAGACTCTTTTATAAAGCCTTGCTCTATTCCAAAATGATAAAACGAAATAGAGAATGCTATAATAAATGTAATACTTAAAATTATTAAAAAAAATCTTTCAAACTTTTGAATAAAAATAAAAAGTAAAATTATAACTATTGAAACAACATAAGGTATTCTTTCAATTAAACAAAGATTGCACGGTTGATGACCCAAAATATGTTCAATAAAATAGGCTGTTAAAAGAGCAAAAATACTGAATAACAATATGAGATGAAGTGTAGTTTTTCGGTTAATCATGTTTGGTTATTTAATTGCAAAATATATTAGGGTAAAGATTAATACAATTATAATACCTAAAATTGTAAACCATTTTGCAGCATCAGTTTTCATAAACTTGGTAAAAATATCACCAAATTTATATGATAGGTATGAGACGATAAAAAATCTTAACCCTCTAGAAAATAGACAAATAATGAAAAATATAGGCAAATTAAAACCAATCATACCACTTGTTATTGTGAATACTTTAAAGGGCAAAGGCGTAAACCCAGCAAGAAATAATGTAGCAAGCCACACATAAAGACCACTTCCCTCAGATAAGCTATTTTTAAGATTAATTACCTTTTCTTCATAATTATAAAATTCTACTACAATCATTCCAAGATCAAAAAAATAAGATCCAATGAAATATCCAAGGATACCTCCAAGTGAAGAAAATAAAGTAGCTATTAAAAAAATTTTTAAGTAATCATTTTTTTTTGCAATAACCATTGGAGCAATCATAACGTCAGGTGGGATTGGAAAAAAAGAACTTTCAGTAAAAGATAAAATTGCAAGATAAGTATTTGACTTCTTGTGGGCAGCAAGTTTTAAAGTTTTTTGATATAATTCATTAAGCATTTTTTTGTTTTTAATATAAATTATGTTCTTATACTATTTAATTTTATAGTTATAATAAGGAAAACAAAGGGCGAGTGGCGGAACTGGTAGACGCGCACGACTCAAAATCGTGTTTCGCAAGAAGTGAGAGTTCGATTCTCTCTTCGCCCACCAATATTTTATGGAAATAAACAAAATTAATAATTTATTAGAACTATTTTATAAACAGTATCTTACACAAGATAAAACAAGTGTGTTTTTACAGTCCTTAAAAGAAGTTGAAAAAAAATATTCTTGGGAGGATGTGTATTCAAATGTCATTAAACTTTCTGAGGAAATATCAAGATATATAAAAAAAGGTGATAGATGCTTGTTAATATCAGAAAATAGACCAGAGTGGATGATATCAGATTTATCTATTATGCTTTCAGAAGGCATAACAGTTCCAGCTTATACAACTTATGTAGAAAGAGACTATGAGTATATAATTGATGATTGTACTCCGACTGTTTTAATCATTTCTGATAAGACACAGTATTTAAAAGTAAAAAATATTATACCTAAAAAAAAATTTATAAAAAAAATAATTTTTTTTGATGTAATTGAAGAATTTGACCAAGAACTTCATGTAAGTATTAATCAAATTTTTGCAAATAAAAACTTTAATTCCTTAAATTTTTCTGAATTAAAAATTCAAAGAAAAGATGTTGCTTGTATAATTTATACATCTGGTACCCAGGGAAATCCAAAAGGAGTTGTATTAAGCCATGGTGGAATTTTAAACAATTGTGAGGGAGCTCTTGGTTTATTAAAAGAGTTTGTCTCAAAAAAACCTAAATTTTTGACATGGTTACCCCTTTCTCATTCATACGAACATACAGTCCAATTTGTTCAAATAGTCGTAGGAGCACAAGTATTTTATGCTGAGAGTATAGAAAAACTTATAAAAAATATGGGAAATTGTTCACCTGAGATAATGACGGCCGTTCCTAGATTTTATCAAAATTTACATCAAAAAATAAATACTAATTTTAGTAAAGCCACAGGAATAAAAAAATTCTTAATCAATCAAACCATCAAACTTGGAAATAAGAAATTAAATAGAGTGCAATTTTCATTAATAGAAAGCTTAATAAATTTGGTTTGTGATCTTTTAGTACGAAAGAAAATCAAAGAACAATTTGGTGGAAATTTAAAGGCATTTATTTCAGGAGGAGGAGCATTAGACAAAGAAGTGGGTTGCTTTTTAAATGCAATTGGTCTCCCAACGTTACAAGGGTACGGATTAACCGAAACATCTCCTGTAGTAAGCTGTAATTCTATTAATGAAATCAGGGTAGAAACTGTGGGCAAACCATTTAGGGGAAATCTAGTTAAAATTGCAAATGATGGTGAGATTCTGGTTAAAGGAGAAAATGTGATGTTGGGTTACTGGAATAATGAAGAAGAAACAAATAAAGTTTTAAAGAATGGATGGTTATCTACAGGTGACATTGGAGAGTTTGATGGCGAGTTTTTAAAAATAACAGATAGAAAAAAAGATATAATTATAACTCCAGGTGGAGATAATATTTCTCCAATCAAAATAGAGAGTGATTTAAATAAATCTAATTACATAGAGCAAAGTTTAGTTTATGGTGACAATAAACCTTATCTAGTTTGTTTAATTGTTTTAAGTTCAGAATATAAAAATATAAAGAATGAAGAAATTAAAATAGAAATAGAAAAAATAAATAAAAATTTAAGTAAAATAGAAAAAATAAAAAAGTTTTTTGTAATTAAAAATCAATTTACAATTGAAAACAATATGATGACCCCTACTTTAAAATTAAAAAGATATAAAATTATAAAAACTTATCAAAATGAGTTAGAAAAACTTTTTAATTAATTTTTATAAAAGACATTATAAGTCGCATAAACGTTAATGTTTTTTACATAACAAAAATATTAAAAAAAACTTTTTTTTAAAAAATAAATTTGTAATTTGCCAATTAATTAATGAATTGACATCACTTGTATAAAAAAATAAAAATAAGTTAACAGCGAATCACTTTGATTCGTTTAACTTAAACAGGGAGCTAAAGATGGCTACAAAGAAAAAAGCTAAAAAAGCTAAAAAGAAAACTAAGAAAAAAGCTAAAAAAGCTAAAAAAGCGAAGAAAAGAAAAAGATAGTATCTTAGACTTTTCAAAAAACGCTTCTCATAACGTTATGTGTGAGAGGCGTTTTTTTTTGCCCTAATTTTTAATCCTCAGTATCGGTAATTGGCTCTGAGTCTGTGTCAGATTCTGTGATAGGTTCTTTAATCTTAGTTGGTGCAGCCACAGCTTTTGCTTGGCCCTCCAAATTTCTCTTTAAAGCTTTATCTAATTTTTTCTGGGTATCTTCTAATGATACACCCATCACTATTTGAAATTCAGATAAAATTCTTTCATAAGCTTTTTCAAACAACTGTCTTTCACTGTATGATTGATCAACCATTAAGTCGTCACCTTTATTTAAATCTCTAACAACTTCTGCAAGCTCATAGATTTTGCCTGAAGAAATTTTTGCTTCATATTCCTGTGCTCTTCTACTCCACATAGATCTTTTAATTTTTGGCTTGCTTTTTAAAATAGATATACATTTATTGACCTGATTTATTGTTGCAAGAGGTCTAAGATGAGATTGCTTATTTACAGGAACCATACCATTGGCTTTGTCTTTTTCAAATTTAAGAACATAAGTTTCAACATCAATTCCGCCAATATTAATTTTTTTAAACTCTGTAATTTGGCCAACGCCATGTTTTGGATAAACAACGTAATCTTTAACTTTATATTCTCTTTTTTCTGTTTCTTGTTTTTTTACCTTTTTAATTTCAGGCTTAACCTCATTACTTTTTGAAATTCTTAAATTATCAGTTTTAATTTCTACTTTTTCTGGAACAGCTTTTTTAGAAACTGTTTTTAAATTTTTTTTAATTTTAGTTGGAGTTGCTTTTATTGTTTTAGTTTTTTTTACTGAGATATTTTTTTTTATAACTTTAGCTTTAGGAGGCGTAGGCTTTTTTGCTACCTTTGCTTTAGTTTTTTTTTTTACTTTTTTCTCAGGAGTTTTTTTAAAGATTTTCGCTAAAATATTTGTCGTACTTGTTTTCTTCATTTTTATATTTTTCATTATCCTCTGGAGGATCTTTTTTAATAGTTATATTTGGCCAAATTTCAGAATACTTTGTATTTAGTTCAAGCCATTTTTCGCTCCCAGACTCAGTATCTGCTACTATCGCATCTACTGGACATTCTGGCTCGCAAACGCCACAATCTATACACTCCTCCGGTTTAATTACAAGCATATTTTTGCCTTCATAAAAGCAATCAACAGGACAGACTTCAACGCAGTCCATTAGTTTACACTTAATACATTTATCATTTACAACGTATGTCATTTTCCCAATTCACTTTTTACTTTTAACTTCAAGTCTCCCATTGTCTTGGCATCCACATATAGTAAACCTGAGAGTCTTCTCATTAAGTTTGTTTCATAAATGTCAGCACTATCGTTTGAATAGATGATTTTCCATAATGACTCAATTATTTTAATTTTATCAGAATCTGGAACATTTTTTACTTCTCTTGTAAAATCTAATATTTGATTTGAGTTATCTTCAACAATTATTGCTTCAGACATAATTTTATCCATCTCAGAGACCGGTGCGCCTAAATCAATAAGCGTTTCTTTAATAATATCTTCTTCTTTTTTTTCATAAGCCTCATCTATTTTTGCTGCATGAATTAGCAAGGCAGCAATTTTAGAATAAGAGTTATCCTGAGGTTCATTTTTTTCTTTATTTTTAAAAAAGCTAATCATTAATTCAAATTTAAGTTTTTCAATACTTTAAATGGGCTGTTTGAAGTATCTATTTTTTTAAAAGTTTTTTTAATTTGTTTTTTTGGATTATATCTAAAATACATATCATTGTCTTTTTCTAAAGTTTTATAATTCATTTTTTCAATCAATTTCTTAAAGTTATCTTTACTACATCCTAATAAATTAAGCATCTCTGGTACTAGTTTAATTTCTTTATCCTTTTCGGGGCTAGCGTTAATAATTAGCATAAATAATCTCTCTAAGATGTCAATTCTAACAAAATAATTATCAAAATTTTCAAATCCACATAAAAGCATAAATTTTTTATTTCTTTTATTTTTGTCATCTAAAAAATTTAAACCAAACGTAGGTGGCGTCAACTCAAAATACTTTTGGTTAAAATTTTTCCATAATAAAGTTCTTAAAGAAACTGCTTCAGGTTTTAATAGTTTGAATAAAAAAATATGATAACGCCCAAACTTCACCCCTAAGTCTCTTAAAATTTTTCTTTCATCTTGCCCAAGTTTTTTTAAGTATTCGGTAACCATTTCTCTTTTAACTACACCATTGTTTTCATACAATTGATAAGCTAAAGCTTTAATGGATGAGTTACTTTCTTTTAAATTTCTTAGATCAATTAAACTTTTTAGTATTAAATTAATTTTTTCATTAACCCATTTTTCAATAAATTCTGATAATTTTTGTTTGTCATTATTTTCTAAAAGATCATCTACTATTAAAAGTATATCTGGATTTAAATAATCTTTTCCGGTTACTAATTTTGCAATAGGAAAATTTTTCCAATAGATTTTAAAATCATCTTTTAATTCAATTAGACCTGTTTCTATGATTAACTGAACTCTTTTTTGAAGCTCGGGCCCCACAGTCTGTCTTGCTGCCTTTTTCAATGATTTAATGTCAGTTTCTAAAGCCCCAACCTTTAAGTCCATTTCAAATTTTAGACCTTTTAAATCACCAATAAACTGCTCATCAATTATTACTTTGTCGTTTTCCATTATTTCAGTTTTAAAATCCATATCTTGGTTTAAGCCTCTTGCAAGTACGCTGGCTCGTTTATCAATAAATGTTTTTGTAAGTTCTTCATGTAGTCTATCTGATAATCTATCTTCTAATAGTTTTGTTTTTTCTATCCAATAATCTTGGTTTTCAACCCAATTAATTTTATTGGAAACATAAGACCAAGTTCTAACATTTGCAATTCTATTTGACAAAGAATCTACATTTCCTTCTAATTTATCTAATTTCATCAACTGTAATCTCATATAATCATTGGTAATTTTACCATAATTACTATTTAAAAAATTGAATACCTTGCCAACAACTTCAATATGATTTCCATATGTTTTTTTCACAAAGTCTGGAATTTGACAACACTCCCAAAGTAATTCAAGTGTTTCTCTATTGTTTTCAATTTTGTTACCTTCCATATCTTTTAAAAAATATTTTAATACTTTTTCATCTCCACACTCGTGTATTTTCCTTAACCAATCTTTATTGGGTTTTTCTTCAAGTGATTTAATTAAACTTAAAGCGTTATTAAAATTTAAATTAGAATTTCTCCAAAATAACATTCTAATTTCTTCAAATTTATGATTTTCAAGTAATTCTACTTCCTCAGCTGAAATATCTTTGCAGTCTCCAGTCACTCCAAAACTACCATCATTTAAATATCTGCCTGCTCTTCCAGCAATTTGCCCAATCTCAGACATATTAAGACGTCTTAATTTTTTACCATCAAATTTTTTAAGGTTTGAAAAATATACATTTTCTAAATCCATATTAATTCCCATACCAATTGCATCTGTTGCAACTAGGAAATCAACATCTCCTGATTGATATAATTCAACCTGAGCATTTCTTGTTTTTGGACTTAGAGAGCCCATAACAATAGCTGCTCCACCTTTTTGCCTACGTACAAGTTCTGCAATTGCATAAACCTCTTCAGTTGAAAAAGCTATTATTGCAGTTTTTCTATTTATTCTTGATATTTTTTTATGCCCTACGTAGGTAAGTTTAGAAAGTCTTTCTCTATTTATAAATTCAGTGTCTTCATTCAATTTATTAACTATATTTTTGATAGTACTAGAGCCCATAAACATCGTTAGTTTTTCGCCACGAAGATTTAACAATCTATCAGTAAAAATATGACCTCTCTCATGATCTGCACACATTTGTATTTCATCAATACCCACAAAATCTAAATGCTTATTGATTGGCATCGATTCTACTGTGCAAAGAAAATATTTTGCATTAGGAGGAATTATTTTCTCTTCACCCGTGATTAATGCAACTTTATCAGAGCTTATTTTTTTTATAATTTTGTCATATACCTCTCGTGCAAGTAAACGTAATGGAAATCCAATCATTCCCGAATCAAAAGAAAGCATTGTTTCTATTGCAAGATAGGTTTTGCCGGTATTTGTTGGACCAAGAACAGCTGTAATTTTATTTTTAGACATTTCTATTGATGGTACCTTAAATTTTTACTCCACCACATATTGTTGTCCTTTGAGAACAAAAATAGGTTAAAACATGACCGAATCGTGGGGGTAAAAGTTCTCATTTGCTCATTATACACCAATTAATTTAACATATTAAAAACAATTCTGTATTAGTATTTTGTAACAAAGTTATGAATAAAAAATTGTGGGAAGCATCAAATGCGCAGAAAAAAAAATCTCTTTTATCAAGTTATGAGCAGTTTATTTCAAAAAGATACAAAAAAAAATTTAATCAAAAATATGAAAGTATTTTAAAATGGAGCATTAAAAACCCAGGTGATTTCTGGAGTTCTATTTGGGACTTTTCTGAAGTTAAGGGATTTAAGAGTAAAATTAAGATTAAAAAATCAAAAATATTTTATAAAAATAAATTTTTACCAAATTCAAAGTTAAATTTTGCTGAAAATTTATTACCAAAAAATAATAAGGATAAAGCAATAACATTCATTAGTGAGAACAGTTTTCGAGAAGAAAGAAGCTGGCAAGAACTAAATCTTAATGTAAGTAAAATATCTAAATTTTTAAAAAGCATTAATATTAAAGAAAAAGATAGGCTTGCAGCATATATGCCCAATACCATTGAGACAGTTGAGGCATTTATAGCTTCCTCTTCTTTAGGAGCAATATGGTCCTCATGCTCACCAGATTTTGGAGTTAAAGGGGTAGTAGAACGTTTTTCACAAATCAGTCCTAAAGTTTTATTTGTAGTAGATAAGTATTTTTATAATGGAAAAATAATAAATATTTTAGAAAGAATTCCTCTAATTTTAAAAGAGATACCTTCTATCAAATATGTCGTCATTGTTAATTATCCAGGAGAAAAATATTTAAAAAATAAATATTCATATAAAAAAGTAAAAGTACTCAAATGGAATGAGCTAATGAAACAAGAATCTGAAAAGATTCAATTTTCTAAATTTGATTTTGAGCAAGATCTTGCAATATTGTATTCAAGTGGAACCACAGGAAAGCCGAAGTGTATATGTCATAGGAGTGGTGGAGTTTTGCTTCAGCATAAAAAAGAGCATCAGCTTCACTGTGATATCAGAGAAGGTGATAATGTTTTCTATTTTACTACTTGTGGATGGATGATGTGGAACTGGCTGGTAAGTGTCCTAGCCTCAAAAGCATCTATTGTTTTATTTGATGGGTCGCCAATGTATAAAAAAAATGATTTATTATTAAAAATAGCTGAAAAAGAAAAAATTACCTTATTTGGTATTAGTGCAAAATATGTTGATGCTCTTCGTAAATCTAAGCCTACTTTAAAATATAAGTATAAATTAACAAAATTAAGAACAATTTGCTCTACAGGATCTCCATTATCAAATGATGGATTTAAATATATCTATGAGAATATAAAAAAAAATGTTCATTTATCCTCTATATCTGGAGGTACTGACATTGTTTCTTGTTTTGTTTTGGGAAATTTATATCAGCCGGTAATTCTAGGTGAAATACAAAATAAAGGTTTAGGTATGAATGTTGATGTTTTTAACGAAAAGGGTAAATCATTAAAAAATAAAAAAGGAGAGCTAGTATGTAAGAACCCTTTCCCATCAATGCCTTTAAAGTTTTGGAATGATAAAAATGATATTAAATTTAAAAAAGCATATTTTAATAATTTTTTAAACACATGGTATCACGGTGATTACGCAGAGATAAAGAAAGGTGGTGGCTTTATTATCCATGGTAGATCAGATACAACACTCAACCCTGGGGGAGTGAGACTTGGAACTGCTGAAATATACTCTGAGGTAGAAAAGTTTATAGAAATTAAAGAGTCTATTGTTGTTGGTCAAGCATGGGATAATGACGTCAGAATAATTTTATTTATAGTTTTGAACCCTAAACACCTGTTGAACGAAGATTTACTGGAAAAAATTAGAACACAAATTAGAAAAAATGCGTCCCCAAGACATGTTCCATCTAAAATTATAGTCGTTGATGACATTCCAAGAACTAAAAATGGAAAAATAGTTGAACTAGCAGTAAAAAATACAATAGAAGGAAATGAAATTAAAAATAAAGAAGCACTAGCAAATCCAAGAGTTTTAGATCAATATAAAAATTTAAAGGAATTAAATTATTAAATGTTAAAAAATATAGTTAAAGGTCTAAAACCATCCTCTACTTTAAAAATTAATGAAATCTCTAGAAAGCTAGAAGATAAAGGTGAAAAAATATTTAAATTTGGATTTGGCCAATCTCCATTCCAAGTACCCAATGATATTGTTGATGCGTTAAAAGATAATGCCTATCAAAATAAATATTTACCAATGCAAGGTCTTAATGAGCTTAGAGATGCTGTTGCAAAATATACATCAGTTAAAAAAGATTATAATTACAAACCTGAAAATATAATTATAGGTCCTGGTTCAAAAGAATTAATGTTTTTATTACATATTATATTTGATGGAGAAATAATACTGCCAGCACCAAGTTGGGTTTCTTATGCCCCACAAGCAATTCTTGGAAGAAATAAAATTCAATCAATTCAAACAAAAAGAGAAAATAATTGGTTTCCTACTGGATCTGAAATTGAAGAAGTTATTTTAAAGGATAAAAATAAAAACTACCTATTATTTTTGAATTCACCAAATAATCCATCTGGGCAGATTTGTAAAAATTTAGAAGAAATTAGTGAGATTGCTAAAAAATATAATCTTATTATTTTATCAGATGAAATTTATTCTGAGTTGAGTTTTGATGAAGAGTTCAAATCTATTTCTAGTTATTGCCCTGAAAAAACCATTATAAGTTCAGGCTTAAGTAAGTGGTGTGGAGCAGGAGGTTGGAGATTGGGTTATTTTATTGTTCCAGATTCTTTAAATATTTTAAAAAATTCAATTAATGTTTTAGCTAGTGAAACCTTTTCTGCTGTCAGCGCGCCAATTCAATATGCTGCAATTACTGCTTATACAAGCGATCATAGTATATATATTGATAGTTCTAAAAATATTCTCAAAGCAGTTGGTAATTATGTTTATGAAAATCTAAAATCAAACAAGGTTTTAATTAATAAACCCCAAGGTGGATTTTATCTTATGCCAGAATTTTTAAATAAAAAATTTAATACATCATCAGAAATGTGCGACAATATTTTAAAGGAAACAGGTGTAGCGTTATTACCAGGATCAGATTTTGGTTTTGATAAAAATAAGATGCTTGCAAGACTAAGCTTTACAGACTTTGATGGTCAAGAGTTTATGAAGCAAACTCAAAACGGACAAGCAATTGATAAGAACTTAATTTTAAAATTTGCACCTAAGATTGTTGAGGGTGTGGACAAGTTAAAAAAATGGTCAACATCAACATAACTACTTGGTATACATACACACTTAATTACTGTTAAAATTAATTAATAAAAATAACGATATAGAGGAGAGAACATGAAAAAAGTAATAACATCTCTATCAAGTGCTCTACTAATCTTTGTTGCATCTTTATCTTTTACCGGTGTTGCAAAATCTGCAGAGTTCTTCACGATAGGAACAGGTGGACCAACTGGAGTATATTTCCAAACTGGTAACGCAATTTGTAAAATGCTACACAAATCAGCAATTGCTAAAGAGCACGGAAGATCAACAGGAATAGATAAAGCTTACAGATGTACGGCACCTTCAACTGGTGGATCAAACTATAATATTGGTCAAATTGCAGCTGGGGAATTTCAATTTGGTGTGGCTCAGTCTGACTGGCAATATCATGCTATAAACGGATCAAGCAAATGGGAAGGCAAACAGTACAGCGATTTAAGAGCTGTATTCTCAGTTCACAACGAACCTTTTCAAATTTGGGCAAGAAAAAAAGCAAAAGTAAAAGATTTTGCTGGGCTTGAAGGAAAAGTTGTAAACATTGGTAACGCTGGTTCAGGTCAAAGAGGAACTATGGAAGTGCTTATGGATGCAAAGGGAGTTAACAATAGCTTCTTCAAATCAACTACTGAATTAACTTCATCTGAACAAGTAAAAGCCTTATGTGATGGTAAAATTGATGCTTTTGGTTATTCGGTAGGTTTTCCGAATGGAGCCATGGAAAATGCAGCTTCTTGTGGAGCAAAAGCTTTACCCATCAACTTAACAGGTCCTGAGGTTCAGGGGCTAATTGATGGTGCTGCTTATTATGCTAAAGCTGTAATTCCTAAAGGAACTTACACAGGACAGAAAAAAGATGTAACTACTTTTGGTGTTAAAGCCACTGTAGTGACTTCGGCTGATGTTTCTGATGAACTTGTATACTTAGTTGTAAAAGCTGTGATGGAAAATTTTGATGATTTCAAAAAACAACATCCTGCTTTTTCTTCTTTAAAAAAAGAAGATATGATTGCTGATGGTTTATCAGCTCCATTACACCCAGGTGCAATTAAATATTATAAAGAAGCTGGATTAATGTAATCCAACTCCTTAATTAAATTAAAAGGCCTGATATATTTATCGGGCCTTTTTTTTGTTATAGAGTATCATTTTGAAAATGAATCAAAGCATTATCAGTAAAGTAGAAAACAAGATTAGTGAGGATTTATCACCAACTAGAAATCTTACTGGTCTGCATTTAAAAATTGTTGGAATTATTGCGGTTATTTGGTCGTTATTTCAGCTTTGGTACGCTTCTCCATTTCCTTTCATGTTTAATATTGGAATGTTTAAAGGACTACCTGCTAGAGCGATTCATTTAGGTTTTGCTTTAACATTAGCTTTTTTAATCTATCCAATTTCAAAAAGAAGAAAAATTTCTATTTTTGATATTCTGATTAGTTTTGTGGCTGCTTTTTGTTGTTTATATATTTATTTTTTTTATGACCAATTGGTTGACAGAGGGGGAATTCTTTTAAGCGTTACAATTTGGGAAAAATTCAATTTACCAATTGAATTAATTATCGGCAGCTGTGGAATTTTAATACTCATTGAGGCAACAAGAAGAGTTTTTGGTTTACCTTTAGTTATCATTGCAGTTTGTTTTTTGTTATTTTCATATTTTGGAAGATATGCACCAGAAATAATTTCTCATGGTGGGCTTTCATTAAATAGATTGGTTGGGTTTCAGTGGCTTGATCAAGAGGCCATATTTGGAATTCCCATAGGTGTTTCTGTAGATTTTATTTTTCTATTTGTTTTATTTGGAGCACTTCTAGAAACAGCTGGTGGTGGTAAATATTTTTTAGACTTAGCTTTTGGAATGGTAGGTAAAATGAGAGGTGGGCCTGCAAAAGCAGCAATTTTAGGGTCTGGAATGACAGGTTTAATTTCAGGATCTTCAATTGCGAATACAGTTACTACAGGAACTTTTACAATTCCAATAATGAAAAAAACTGGTTTTTCTAAAGAAAAAGCTGGAGCTATTGAAGTGTCATCATCAGTTAATGGTCAGTTAATGCCACCTGTAATGGGTGCTGCTGCATTTGTAATGGCAAGTTTTTTAGGGGTTACATATTTTGAAGTTGTTAAGCATGCATTTTTACCAGCAATTATTTCTTATGTAGCATTATTTTATATTTCTCATCTTGAAGCTTTAAAATTAAATTTAAAAGGAATGGACGAAGTTGATATTCCAAATCTAAAAAAAACATTTTTATCAGGCTTACATTTTTTAATACCCATTTTTGTTCTGGTATATATGCTTGTATATTTAAGATTTACAGCTTCATACTCAATATTTTTTGCAACAATTGCATTAATTATTGTGAATTTAGTTTACATAGTAATTAAAAATCAGGATTTTAAAGAGGCTATAAAGACTTGGTATAACCAAACTTTAGTTGGTTTTCAAAAGGGTGCTTTGAATATGGTTGGTGTTGGAATAGCAATAGCAACTGCCGGTATAATAGTTGGAGCTGTTGGTTCAACAGGGTTAAGTACAAATTTAATTATAGTTATAGAATTTATTGCAAAAGATAATGTTATTATTTTATTATTTTTAACAATAATTTTATGCTTATTACTTGGAATGGGTCTCCCGACAACTGCAAATTATGTTGTAGTTGCATCATTAATGGCAACAGTATTGGTTGATGTTGGTAATGCATCTGGCTTTGTGTTTCCCCTTATTGCAGTTCATTTATTTGTCTTTTATTTTGGTTTAATGGCTGACGTCACTCCCCCAGTTGGACTTGCTTCATATGCGGCAGCGGCTATTTCAGGAGGTGATCCACTTAAAACTGGTCTTCAAGCTTTTTGGTACAGTTTAAGAACTGGTATTTTGCCCATTGTCTTTTTATTTAATCACGAGCTACTATTAATAGGTATTGAAAATATTTGGCATGGATTACTAGTAATTATTACTTCTTTAATAGGAATATTGGTCTTTACTTCTGCAACTCAAGCTTGGTTTATTAATAGATTAAGATGGTATGAGATAATAATTTTTTTATTAATCTCTATTTCACTATTAGCACCAGAATTTGTTTTAAATAAATTTTATCCAAAATACAATTACATGGATATTAATAAAATTCATTTAATGAAACTGGATCCTAATAAGGAAGCCAGATTCAAAGTAACACGTCCAAGTAATTATGGTGAAAGATATAAGTTATTTGTAATTAAAAAAGATACTTTTGAAATAGAATATAGTTTAGAGCAATATGGAATTAGTTTAATTAAAGAAGATAGTAGAGTCATTGTAGATACTCTGCATTGGAATGGTAAAGCCAAAAAAAGCGGGTTTGAAACTGGCGATTATATAAGTGAATTTAAATTAGAAAATGCAGATAGACCAAATAAGGGAGTCATTTATCCAATAGCAATTTTACTATTAATTATCTTTGGTTATTTAAACTCTAGAAGAAAAGAATAATTATCCACCAGGACCAAGATCAGATGGTTTTATTTTTAAAATTTTCCATATACCTGATGCTGAAGTTATAATTTTATCATTACATTTGAGCTCACAAAATAAAAATACCAGTGTATTGGTCTTTTTAAGAATTCTTGTAAAACCAGTGACTTCATTACCCACTTTAGACGCACCAATAAACTTTAGGTCTAATGAAATAGTTACACAAGGTGCATTTCCAGATGCTCTATGTGCAGCAGTCCCCGCTCCCGCATCAATTAAGGCTGATAAATAACCACCGTGAGTTATCCCAGCAGCATTTAAATGATTTTCATTAATTGTAGTTTTAAATTCATATTCTGTTTCAGAAATAGTTCTAAATAAAACACCACCATTGTGTTTCATAAAACCAGGCTTAATACTTATTTGCTCAAATTCATTACTCATAGTTATTTATAGTATGAAAGTTAAAATTAATAAAATTATAAAAACAATTATAAAAAAATATATAACTGATTTTTGTAGTGATGATTTTAGTAGCCAATCTAACATTGTTATTTATCCTTTTTGGTGGACCGCCCAGAACTCGAATCTGGAATCTCCCGGTTCGTAGCCGAGCGCCTTATCCAATTTGGCCAGCGGTCCTTAATTAAATAATTTGCCCAACATATCAAAGTTTTTGATGTAATTTAAGTTATAAAATATTATGCTGTACTATCAATGAGCAAAAAATCAAATGATGTAGTTATTACAGCTGCATTAAGAACACCTATAGGCACATATAAAGGATCTTTAAAAGGTTTGAGTGCTGATAAATTAGGTGCATTAGCTATTAAAGAAGCTGTCTATAAATCAAAATTAAAATCAGACGATATTGATGAGGTGATTATGGGACATGTTTTGACTTCAGGATTAGGACAAAACCCAGCAAGACAAGCTTCCATTCATGCTGGAATTCCAGTTTCAAAACCTGCACATATAATCAATCAAGTATGTGGATCTGGATTAAGATCTGTAATTTCAGGATATCAGTCTATTAAACTAGGTGAAAATAAAATTATAGTTGCTGGTGGACAGGAAAATATGTCTAGAGCACCACATGCTATATTTTATCGAGAAGATAAAAAACTAGATGAAAATAAGTTAGTAGATACGATGATCAATGATGGATTAATAGACTCATTTAACAATTATCACATGGGAATAACTGCTGAAAATGTTGCAGAAAAATATAAAATTTCTAGAGATGAACAAGATTTATTTGCATTAAATTCTCAAGAAAAAACTCAAAAAGCTACAAATGAAAATAGGTTTAAAAATGAGCTGATCAAATTAAAGATTGATACAGATGATAAAAATTTTATTTTTGAAAAAGATGAACATCCAAGAAATAATCTAAACTTAGAGGATTTAAAAAAATTAAAAACTGTTTTTAAAGAAAATGGAACAGTCACCGCAGGTAATTCATCAGGAATCAATGATGGTGCTGCAGCAACTATATTAATGTCTAGAGAAGAAGCAGAACTTAGAGGTATAGAACCGTTAGCCAAAGTGGTCTCTTGGGCAACATGTGGTGTTGAACCCTCATTGATGGGGTTAGGTCCAATTCAGGCTGTCAATATAGCTTTAGAAAAAGCTGAATGGAGGAGAAAAGATGTCGATTTATTTGAAATAAATGAAGCATTTGCAGCTCAAAGTATTGCTGTAATTAGAGATCTTAAAATTCCTAAAGAGATTGTAAATGTTAATGGTGGGGCAATTGCATTAGGACATCCAATTGGAGCTTCAGGAACCAGAATTTTAGTAACCCTTATTCATGAGATGATTAGGCGAAATAAAAGCAAAGGTTGTGCCACCCTCTGTATTGGTGGTGGAATGGGAATAGCCATGTGCATTGAGAGAAATTAACTTCTTATTTATTTGTTAATTTTAAAGTTTTTTGTTCAATAAAAATACAGGTTTGCACAAAAAGGCTTATTATTGTGCTAAAATAACATGAGATATAGTTTTTTTTAAGTGTATAAATCGATTTAAAATAATGAGTGAAAAATTACTTGTTCCGGACATTGGTGAATTTGAAAAAGTTGAGGTCATTGAACTTTTAGTAAAAGTTGGAGATCAAATAAACTTAAATGATCCTGTTGTTACCATTGAGAGTGACAAATCTAGTGTTGAAATTCCATCAACAGTTTCTGGCAAGATAGAATCTGTAAATATTAAAGTGGGTGATAAAGTTTCTAAAGGAGACGTATTATTAAGTATTGAGTCTTCAAAAGAAAGTCCTTCAGAAAAGCCAATTCCTAAAGATACAGAAAGTATTATTAAACAAGCAGAATCTGTTTTAAAGAATGAAAAAAAAGAAGAAGCTATTCAACAAAGTCCAGCCCCAGAAAAAAAACAAACAATAATTCAAGTTACAAATGAAAATGATATTGATCCATTAGAGACACAAGATTGGTTAGAGTCTTTATCTGCAGTTGTTGAAAAAGATGGAAATCAAAGAGCTCATTTTTTGATAAAAGAATTAATCAACAAAGCATATCAAGAAGGTGCAAATATTCCTTATACACAACACACTCCTTACATAAATACAATCCCACCAGAGGCAGAAGTCAAGTCCAATGGAGATCAGAACATTGAAAGAAGAATTAGATCTTTAATTAGATGGAATGCAGCAGCCATGGTTGTGAGAGCAAATAAAAAATTTCCTGAATTAGGTGGTCATATAGGAACATTCGCATCTGCAGCAACACTTTATGATGTAGGAATGAATCATTTTTGGAGAGCTAAAAATAATAAATTTGGTGGTGATTTAGTTTATTTTCAAGGTCATAGTGCACCAGGCATCTATGCTAGAGCATTTTTAGAAGGCAGATTAAATGAAAAACAATTAGATAGTTTTAGACAAGAAGTAAAACCAGGGGGACTTTCTTCATATCCACACCCTTGGTTGATGCCAAAGTTTTGGCAGTTTCCAACTGTGTCAATGGGATTAGGACCTATGCTTGCAATTTACCAGGCGAGATATATGAAATATTTAATTAATAGAGGATTAATTAAAGATGAAGGTAGAAAAGTTTGGGCATTTCTTGGTGATGGAGAAATGGATGAGCCTGAGTCTTTAGGTGCTATAGGGTTAGCTTCTAGGGAAAAACTGGATAATTTAATATTTGTTATAAACTGTAATCTTCAAAGATTAGATGGACCTGTTAGAGGTAATGGAAAAATTATTCAAGAGCTAGAAGGAAGTTTTAGAGGAGCCGGTTGGAATGTAATTAAAGTAATTTGGGGTTCTTACTGGGACTCACTGATTGCTAATGATAAAACAGGTCACTTAGTTAAAGCTATGAACGAAACTGTTGATGGTGAGTATCAAGCAATGAAGGCTAGAGATGGAGCTTACGTTAGAGAAAAATTTTTTGGAAAATATCCAGAGACACAAGAGCTAGTTTCTAGTTTGTCAGATAAAGATATTTGGAGATTGAATAGAGGTGGTCATGATCCTCATAAAGTTTATGCAGCATATGATCAGGCATCAAAAAATCAAGGCAGCCCAACGGTTATAATCGCTAAAACCATTAAAGGTTATGGCATGGGAAAAACAGGTGAAAGTGTTAACACAACCCATCAAACTAAGAAATTAGACGTAGATGATTTGCTATATTATAGAGATCGTTTTGATGTGCCTTTAACTGACGATCAAGTAAAAAATGTAGAGTATTTTAAGCCAGATGAAAAATCTCCAGAAATTAAATACATCAAAGAAAGAAGAATGAACCTTGGGGGTTCTTTGCCAGAGAGAACAACTTACGCAAAGCCAATAAAAGCACCAGCAAAAGATATTTTTGATTTTATGAAAGTATCAACAGGTGAAAAAGAAATGTCTACAACCATGGCATTAGTTAGAATGTTTACAAATTTACTAAGAGACAAGAATGTATCACCGAGGTTAGTCCCAATTATTCCTGATGAAGCAAGAACTTTTGGCATGGAAGGATTTTTTCAAAAGATAGGAATATATGCGCATGAAGGTCAAAAATATGAACCTGAAGATTCTGCGCAGTTAAGTTCTTATAGAGAAGATAAAAGTGGACAAGTATTAGAGGAAGGAATTAATGAAGCTGGAGCAATGTCATCATGGATTGCAGCTGCAACAGCTTACACGAATCATGATATTGAAATGATTCCAATTTATATTTTTTACTCAATGTTTGGTTTTCAAAGAATAGGAGATCTTGCATGGGCTGCTGGAGATAGTCAGGCCAGAGGTTTTTTAATTGGAGCAACAGCTGGAAGAACTACTTTGGCTGGTGAAGGATTACAACACCAAGATGGACACAGTCACTTGATAGCTTCAACGATACCAAATTGTGTAACATATGACCCAACCTTTCATTATGAGTTAGCTGTTATTTTTAGAGAAGGCTTGAGAAGAATGCATGAAAAAAATGAAAATGTTTTTTATTATATCACAACCATGAATGAAAACTATTCACATCCAGCAATGCCAAAAGATAAAAATTGTGAAGAAGGAATTCTTAAAGGAATGTACAAGATTAAAGAATTTAATAGATATGGAAAAACAAAAATTCAACTTTTAGGCTCAGGTACAATATTGAGAGAAATGATGTCTGCAGCAGAAATTCTTCAAAATGAATATCAGATAGATAGTGAAATTTGGAGTGTTACTAGCTTTAATGAGTTGAGAAAAGATGGCATGGAAGTTGAAAGATATAATCTCTTAAACCCTGATAAAGAACAAAAAGTTTCATTTGTAGAACAGTGTTTAGGAAAAACTGAAGGACCGATTATGGCAGCCTCAGATTATATGAGAATGAATTCTGACCAAATTAGACCTTATACTAATAAAAGTTTTTATTCTTTAGGGACAGATGGTTATGGAAGAAGTGACACTAGAAAAAACCTTAGAAAATTTTTTGAAGTTGATAAAGAGCATATTGTTGCCTATGGACTGAGTGTGTTAGCAAAAGAGCAACTGATAGCCTCTAAATACGCTAAAGAAGCCATAAAGAAGTATAATATTGATGGCAGCAAACCAATGCCAACAAAACTATAAGATGTCAGATAAAGAGATTAAAGTACCAAATATTGGTGAATTTAAAGACGTTGAGGTAATTGAGGTGCTAGTTTCAGGTGGCCAGTCAGTTTCTAAAAATGATCCACTTATTACAATTGAGAGTGACAAATCTAGTGTTGAAATACCAGCTTCTTTTGATGGAAAGGTTAAGTCTGTTAAAATTAAAGTGGGAGATAGAGTTTCAGAAGGTGATTTAATATTAACCGTAGAACAGTCCGGAGAAGAAGAAAAAAAGATAGAACAAAAAACTATTAAAGAAGCAGAACAAGTTGCAAATCAAAATCAAGTAGAAAAAATTGCAAAGGTCAATCCAGCACAAAATACAATAAAAAAAGATAATTCAGAAATTTCATCTGCAAGCCCAAAAGTACGTAAATTTGCTAGAGAACTTGGGGTTAATATTAATGAAATAGTTGGTAGTGAAAGACAGGGAAGAATTGTGGAAGATGATGTAAAAAATTTTATATCCTCTAAAATTAATAAAGCTCCAGATAAGACCGAAGTTCAACCAAAAAAAATTGTTAGTGAATATTCTCATTCTGATTTTGGTGAAATTGAAGTTAAAGATATGCCTAGGGTTAAAAAATTAGCCTCTACATATTTAGTTAATTCTTGGACAACAATACCTCATGTTACAAATCATGATGAAGCAGATATAACTGAAATGGAAGATTTTAGAACTTCACTTACCGATATGTACACAGGGGAGAGAAAAAAAATTACTCCATTAGCTTTTATTGTTAAAGCTTTAGTTGCATCTTTAAAAAAGTTTCCTAGTTTCAATTCTTCAATAGATGATATTGAAAATGGAAAAATTACAATGAAAAACTATTTTCATGTTGGGATTGCAGTGGATACTCCACATGGTTTAATGGTGCCAAAAATTAGAAATGCTGACAATAAAAGCATCTCATATATTAGCAATGAATTGAAAATAGTAAGTGACCAATGTAGAAATTTAAAAATAGATAAGAAAGAATTTTTTGGAGGATCTATGACTATTACGAGTCTTGGAGGAATTGGAGGTTCATTCTTTACACCAATAATAAATTATCCAGAAGTTGCTATATTAGGAGTAGGCAAGGCACAAAAAAAACAAATTTTTATTAATGGGAAATTTGAAACAAGAACAATGCTACCGCTTTCTTTATCATATGATCACAGAATAATTGATGGAGCTGAAGCAGCTAGATTTAATAATGATCTAAAAGAAAATTTAGGCAAAAATTTTGCTTATAAATTAGCTGTATAGATATTAATGTCAAAAACATCATCATTATTTTGTGCATTATTATGTACATTCATATGGGGAACGACTTTTATAGCTCAAGATACTGGAATGGACGACATTGGCCCTTTCACTTTTAATGCTGTCAGGTTTTTTGTTGGTTTTTTAGTAGTAGCTCCTTTAGCTTTTATTTTTGAAAGAAAAAAAATATCAAAATCAGTACAAAAAAATCAAAAAGAATTTATCAACTTGGCTATTTTAATAGGCCTATCTTTATTTTTGGGATCAGCACTTCAACAAGTAGCTTTACTCTATACAGATGTTGCTAATGCTGCATTCTTTACGATTTTTTATGTGCCAATGGTCCCGTTTATAATTTTTTTCATGTATAAAAAGCCAATTCACTGGAGTATTTGGCCTTCTGTTCTTCTTTGTGTGATGGGAGGTTATTTGTTAACTAATTTTTATAGCGCAACAGTTAGAAATGGTGATGCACTTATAATAATAGGCGCATTTTTCTGGAGTACACACATTATTTTTACTGGCAAAATTATAGAAAAATATAATCTTCCATTAACAATTGGTGCGATTCAAACTTTAATTGTTTCCTCGCTATCATTAATTATAGGATTAATTTTTGAAGATTTTATTTGGTCCAATATTCTTAAAGAAAAATTTCAAATCTTATATGCTGGAATTTTGTCTGGAGGTCTTGCATTTGTTTTACAAATATATGCACAAAAAAATATATCCCCTGCTCCCTCAGCAATAATCTTTTCTTTAGAGGGTGTTTTTGCGACAATTGCTGCTTGGATTTTATTAGATCAAATTTTAGATATAAATAATTTATTTGGATGTTTATTTATTTTATTTGGTGTTTTGTTTTCACAATTAGCACC
>Ga0209716_1000605_pt1 | contig 32852 bp, 54 predicted proteins | sample COGITO_mtgs_1205_FD_184811 | JGI IMG/M metagenome (GOLD analysis project Ga0209716, IMG submission 184811) | Pelagic marine microbial communities from North Sea - COGITO_mtgs_120531 (SPAdes) (version 2) | ecosystem: Environmental > Aquatic > Marine > Epipelagic ...
GATAAATACAAAGGCAATGCGTTTCCTCCACCATCAGAAATTTGGACAAAACTTGATGATATAGCACCATTACTTATAGATTTTAATAAACCTAAATAGCTATCCTTTATTTTATTTCCCGTTAATGCTGCCATGTTATTTTTTCTTTTTTAATGCTTTTTTTAAATCGGTTCTTAATATTCTTTGGTTTTTCCATATTGATGGGAAAAAGAATGGATGAGGTTTTGTTCCTTTTTCAAAAACACTATTTACATATGCTCCAACTTGATCATCGGGTATATTCTTTTTTAAGAAATACTCCGTTAATCTATCAGCAGCATTTCCACCTTCACCTTTCATTCCTTTAAACTGAGATGCATATTTACTCAATCTAGCCGGAACTCTTGCTCTACCCTTTGTTCCAAACTCAACAAATGCTCCTTGAATAGCATCAACTTTAAGCAACCAAATGCCTTTTATCTTTTTTTGTATCTTTTTTCTTATTCTTAGGCTATTTTTTAATTGCCCCGAATCAATAGAATTATTTGATGCTATCCTACTTTCAGCAGTTTTCTTACTGTTTTCTACAAACTTATCTACAGATTTATATATAGCATTATTTTTAGCAATAAATGATCTATCTATTTTAGCACTAACAGTATTTAAATTATGAGTTAGTTTAAATTTCATTATTCTATAACGTTACAAACTAATTCAACAATTCTTTGATAACTTTCTTGCGCAGATATAGATACAATGCTATAATCCTTATTTCTCCAAGTAATAAAATTAGATTTACTTAATAATGGATCGGGTTGTGCGTTTCTTATTCTAAAAACCCATGCTCCTTCCAATATATTTTGATTACCGGTTAAGTCTTGTATATCAGTACGTCTTTGGTATATATCTGCCCAAGTTTCCAATACGTCTGTAGTTGCATCTAAAGAGCGTTGTCCGGTATTGCTTATACTATAAGTTCTAGATTTAATTATTATTCTTTCCCTCATATTACAATAGGTTTGTACGGAGACATTAATTGAATTGTCTCTGTAGGCGGAGCAGTTGGTACATCCTTATCAAAGAAACTTCGATTATTATCGTACATAACCTTAATGTAGGCTAGGGTTGCTAATTTTATTTCACTTGGTACAGTCGAACCATCTGAGTTATAAGATACATTTACAGTTTCATATGATTTATTAAAATCTAAAACCAAACTTCTTGCTCTGCTATCAATCAATCCATATGTGGTAAAATCAGTATTTTCAACAAAAGTACCGCTACCGTCAGAATCGTTAGTATTATAAGTAACGCTAGTAATGCTACTAGCCGGACAAAACAATAAATCAATATATTTTTCGTTTGCATCATATTGAATAAGTATATCTCTATTTTTCAATGTCTGCTTAAACTGTCTTTCTATATATGAGGCTGCTGATTGAAACATATCACCGATAAGAGTATCATCAGTAGAGTTGTCTACTTTTAAATAATTCTTTATTTCAGTTAATGATAGGTAATCAAAAGTTGCTCCTTCACCACTAGCATCGGTAATAGTGTAATTAATCATTATCTAATTCTTCAAGTAAACGAGATTCTTTCCATCTCTTGTCAGCTTCTTTACCAAACTTATCTAAATATTTTTCTCTTAATACATCAATGTCTTCTTCTTTTGTTTCCACCTCTACTTTTAATTCTTTGGTTTTAACTTTTGATGTTTTTTCTTCTTTATGAGCAAAATCGTAAGTCTCGTAAATTGCTTGTTTTGTTTGTATTAAATGCATTTGATCTGATTTTGAAGAAACAGATAAAATATCACCTACGTTGAATTGTCTACCTTCATGCATAAATCCAACTACTACTTTCATGTTTGCCATATTATTTTGTTTTTAAAAGATGTTCTAAAATTTTATTATTTAAATTTTCTATACTTCCTAACCTATGCCCTATTTCGTTTCTAAATTGCTGATCAGACGTGCTATTAACTTTAATTTCACCATCTATTTCTGTAACCTTTTTTTCAAGATTATCTAATCTTTGATCATTTTTTTTAAGATGGGCATTTTGTTGTTTATCAATCATTTTATGTCCTAAAACGGCTGATCCTCCACCGGTTGCTCCTATTCCTAATAATGTCATTAGTTCTGTCCAATGTGCATTTAGCCATTCGTTCATTATTATTGTTTAATAATATCTTGTGCTTCATCTAAGGATATAGTGCCTTTTATTGCCATATATATTACACCAATAGCTACAACAAGCCTAATTACTTGCTTAACAAATCTAGGTGTTAATTTAAACTTTCCTTGTCCTCCTTCCGGAGATTTTACTTGCTCTATAACTTCTCCCGCTAATGGGATAGTTGATTCGATAATATTTAATAGTACTTTAAACATTTTTTTTAAAACAAAGATAAATAAAAAAAGCCACCCATTTTTGAGTAGCCTTTTAACATAAACAATAAAATAAAATTAAAAATAATCTTTATTCTGAATTACAGATGTCATTCTAGTTGGAACATCGTATCCAAAAACTTTATTTACCTTTTGTATGTCGCTAATAAATATTTTTTCTCTATTTAAATATTTTTCAAACACATCATTTGCGTTGTTTAAATCTTTTTTTAATTCAAGAATATCTTCTCTTAATATATAATACTCTTTATTACCCTTCTCTAAGTTCTTTTGCTTTTTTTTCATACCATTTTATTTTTTGTAATTCTCTATCAGTTGGTTGATTAGGTTTTGCTCCAATTCTCATTCGATATTTAAAAGCAGACATTTCACAATGTTGTATAAATGCATTTTTGCCCCAAATATCTATCATCATTTCAAAAGTTTCTTTACCCGATGATTTATAATGATTAGGATTTACATAATCGTATTCTTTATCCATATAACAATTTTAAAAACAAAAAACATAAAAACAAAGAAAAAGGGATGCAAAATGCACCCCCTTTTCAAAACAAACACACATAAGTGGTTTATGCGTTCATACTTGCAATTGCAGTTGAGAATGCTCCCCAAACAAAAGCATTTGGGTTGTGAATTGGTAATCCAATTCTTTCAGTAGCCTTAACGGTAACCAAATCCTTAACAAAGTTGTCAGAATGTGATTCAGAAAAAGATATTTCCATATCCTCTCTAATTGCTAATGTAGCACCTAAACCAAAATCACCTACGATAAACTTATCAGCAGTTACGGCAGTTGATGGGAATATAGGTACACCTAGTACAGTTAATACACCGTTAACAAAAACTACATAGTTAGCGTTAGCATCTTTATGCAAGAACATTTTGTTATAATCAGTTGGGTTAACCATAATTGCGGTAGGAGAATACTCAGCAAGTTGTGCTTGATTCTTTGCAGCAATTAATACATCAAATTCATTAGTGTATGCAGATGCATCAGCACCAAAGAACTGATAAAAAGCAGCACCCGAAGAAACGTCAAATTGCGCTCCACCACCGGCAGTCATTAATCCTTGTAAGTTAGCGCCCGTTCCCGCACCAAACAATATTTGCTGATCTTCAACGTTCATAACTTTAGCCGGAATACGTGTAGAAATATAACCACTTAAAGCGGGTACATCGTTAAACATTTCCTTAGTCATGGTTAATTGAGAACCAATGCTTCTGATAGGAGCATCAACGGGATCAAGTTTGAATTCAGATTCTCCGTACGCAGATGCTTCTACTCTAGCAGCAGCACCGTTGGTGTAAGAAGTTTCTTGAATATACCTAACCGTATTTGAATCAGTTGATATTGAAGTTAGCAAATCTCTTGCTCTAGTTGTCCTTGTAGGATCAAAGTAAAATCCATTTAGTCTATCAGCCGGTACAGTATCACCCGATGCGTTAGCAGCAGTTGTCATGATAGCTTTTAAACTTAATGTAGCCTTAGATGATTGTCCACTAACAAATGCCTTAAAACTAGCACTTTCACCCAAAGCCTCTTTTAAACTAGCATTGAAATTTTTTGGAGGTGCGCTATCTAATGATTTTTGCTTATCCAATTCCAAAGAATCAATTCTTGAGTTTAAATCCTCAACAATTTTTCCATGCTTTAAAATATCTTCGTTTATTTCACCTTTAAGTTGGTTCTTGTAATCAGAACCCATGTTTTTCTCTACTGATTGCTCAATTTTTGCATCAATAGTGCCTTCTAATCCCTCCTTGAGAGATACGAGACGTTCGTTTAAATCTTCCATTTATAATCTTAATAAAAAGTTATCTAATTCGTTTGCTATCTTTTTGCTTTCGACTGATTCCTTTTCTAGTTCAGATTTCTGAGACTCATTAAGTATAAGTGAAGATTTTTCTTTTAGCATTCGTAATTCAAATTCTAATAGATGAGGATTATCAAGTTTCCTTGACATTTTGATTAATTTATCAAACTCATCCATTAAATTGTCAACAGATTTTGTTCCTTTGTACTCTGTAACTTTAGCCAATGGGTTTGCAGCTAGGGTAACCAAAGAAAATTCAAATAATTTTATTTCTTTGATATAGTTGACATCCTTCTGCAAATCTTCTTTGATCGGAATAAATCCAACCGAGAACTCTTTTAATATTCCTTCAGACACCATTGTCTTGACATCTTTGCCTAAAGAACTATCTGATATTTTTGCTTCAATAAATAAACCTTTCTCATCTTCTTTCATAGACATAGGTTTACCTATTGGTTGATTCATATTGTGTTGGTAGAGAAACGCTATTCTTTCAGAATTTTCTTGAAGTGTTTTGGTATAAGCACCTTTGGTGATGATATCACCATCTGAATCTTTATTGTTAAACATTGATGCATATCCTTTGATGATTCCTTTCTCATCATCCATGTCATCAAAATAATTTCCTTTAAACCTTAACATATTTATTAATTTATGCCAAAGTTAATAAAAAAAAAGAGCATTCATTTCTGAACGCTCCTAACACAAATTTTAAACACTTATTAACTACTAATGTAATTGTTGTCACCACAAAAACAATTACAACACAAACTTAAACAACATATCCTAAATAACAACGACAATTCACAATTTCTTTTGCCGATGCTGAAATATCTCTAGGATGCAACATTAAACTTCCGTTTACCTCAAACCTATCTTTTAGTGGAATTGAATTACTTCTTACATAAAAGTTTGTAGCTTGAAAATGGCTATCTCTTATTCTATCATCTAATATACCTACCCAATACTTTGATACCGGCTTTTGCTTTGCTATTCTTAGCATTGCTTGTAATTCTACAGATGATTGCGCTATGCCTAATTCTGTTGCAGCTATAACTTTTGCCCTAAGTTTATTATTGTGTTTTTTTATTTTATCTACAACATCATCAATATTATTGTTGTCATTTATAATTGTTTCGATAATACTCCTTGTCCTATTCTTAAATAAATTTTGATCTTTAAATCTATTTAAAAATATAGAAATTGCTACAGATGCAATAAACGGATTTGGTGTACCTCCGTACTTTCTACTGTATCTGTCATCAATATACTCTCCGGAATCAATATACCCTTGTCTTAAAGTATTTTTCATTCCTTCTGTATTATTAACTAAATCCCATGTAGCATCTATGCCGTTGAGGGCAATGTATAAGGCTATGCCATTAAAAACAAAATCTAAATCATTTTCTATTTTTAACGTGTACTCATCAATGTAGCCTTGCATTGTTCTTTCTGTATTTAGAAGAAAAGGTATATCACCTAATCCCTCTTTTAAATACATACTTCTACGTTGTCTGAAGTTTTTATTTAAGGTAGAAAAATCAGTTTCGTGATTGCATCTTTTTACAAATGAATCGTAATCCTCATAGAAGTTTGGGTAACACACTATTTTTCTGTGTAATCAGATGTGTCATTAAGCAATTGCTGACTAGTACCTCCGCTTTCTTTTGGTGTAACACCATCAGATATTGGTATGTAATTAGCTAACATATGTATTTCATTCATCTCCTCTTGATCTATAGGCTCATACTTCATTGCTTGTCTTTTTTCATTTGGAGTAAGCCACCATGCTAAAGATAGTTGTCTGACAACCTTTTCCATGTCCTCTTGTAACTCCGGAACACTTAGAAAATCAAAATCAATATAGTATTGGCTACCATATGTTGGAGTAAGCCATCTATTTAATTCATCCCTTATTGCAATTAGCTTTGGAAATACTGATTGTAAATAAAGATATTTTTTAGCCTCACGATAGTTATTAAAAGTGGAGGCTTGGGTGTCATTAAGCAATATAGATGGCACTTTGTATACAGATGCCAAATCTTTGATTGATAAATTGTATTGTTCTATCAACGCAAGATCGGCAGCCGGTAATCCCATTTCTAACCATTTAAAATCATGATTTGTTACCATAATTTCTCCGGCATTATTTACTCCACTGTACATGCTTTTATATTTGTCCCGTAAAGCACTTGCGTGTTCTGCCGTAAGCATATTGTCTTGAGAAGTTAATATTCCTCTAGCACCTTGATTTGTTAAAAACTTGCTACCCGTAGTAATAGCATCATTATTCATTTCCAAGTTACGATAGGCTGCTTGTAACGGCGATTGCCCATATAAATGCGTTCCTACTCTAGAATAATCGGGATTAAAATTCTTTATGTGTGCAACTTGATCTGAGGGAATAGATTTATTGTAACTCAACCAATTTAACGTATACCCTTTTATTGGTTCTAATATATCACCTCCAACTATTTCTACTAATTGTGATGGTAACACATGCATTTCTTTTATCCTACCTTGTTGCCTTCCACTTTCGGGTGATAGTCCCCAAATAAATCCATCTCCGGTTAATGATTCAAATGCAATTAAGTCTGTTATAAATTCTGCTTGTCCTTGCTTTGGATTAGGATTTTCTAGAAATTTAGCTAAATCAGAATTGTCTGCCGGTTTGTATGCTCTTTTTTTTGCTTGTTCTGCTTTAAAAATAGCATTGTCATTCATAGCACCTTTTATCAATGTCTGATATTCTTTTGCGTATGTTTCATCTACTTTTTCGTAGACACACATTTTAATGTTTGATGCAGATTTAGAAATTAAATCAACTATAGAATAAACAGTAGCATTCTTTTGAAATCCTTCTTTTATAAAAGTTTCCTTGTTAGGCTCTTGCTTGATAAACGGACTTACTCCGAACTTCCCAAAAATTAATTCATTGTATCTAGGATCAGTACTTTTTTGTTTCTTCTTACCGAAGTTGAAAATTCCCATAAATATTTTTATACAAAAATAGCATAAATAAAAAAAAGTATTTTATATAACAAAAAATTTGTTACCAACAAAGAAATGTGAGTAATAACCCATCCTTAAAGCATCTAAAAGGTGATTGTTTTTATCTTCCGGAAAACTTTCATATGCATTGTCATCATCGGGATCAAATCCGCGCTTTAATTTCCAAGAATATGCCATGTATTCTTTGTATAAATTTTTACTGTCTTTATGATAAAAAACACTTGCTCTCTTTAAAAAGTTAATCCCTTCAATAATACTACCCGAACCCTTACGTCCTTGTACGGCATTAAAGCCACTACGCTTTAATTGTTCTATTGTTTGTTTTTGATTATGATCACAATAAACCGGCTCACCCATGTAATGAGCATTTCTTAATGTCATAATTATCTCCTCATCCATCATTTTAGTTGAATAAGCCAATTCTTTCACATATATACTTTCATTTGCACTTACAACTTTTATTATTGCCGTTGGATCGGGAAAGAAACCAAAATCTACTGCATAAAATACACCACCTTCGGGTAATTCATTAATTTCTTCCCATCCCTTATAAATCCTACCTTTGTTTGTACTTGCTCTAAGTCCTAAACCGTACACCCTATATGCTTCGGGATCAGTACGTTGTAACATTTCTATTTCTTTCTTTTGTATTGCACTAAGAAAATTATTGTCTTTATATGTACTTACAAAAACTGCAACATCCTCTGCTCTGTTATCTTCAAGATCATATATCCATGATTCTGTCATGCTAGGATTATAGCAAAAAAACACTTGTGTTGTTGTGCGGTAGTTTAGTTGTCGGTACTCTTCTTTACTTAATTCTTGACATTCTATGATATATAAAATGTCTCTCTTCATTGATCTTAACCTATCCGGCTGATCTCCCGTAGCTAGAAATTTAAACGTATGCCCGTTTAATTTATATTTTAAATCTGTTTTATTGTGATTTGTCTCATCATAATAACCCCAAGCGTTCAGTATTTCAAAGAAATCACTATATCCGGAATCTTTTAAACTAGGAAGAAACTTTCGTACAATTGTAAAGTTTAACGCTTCTTTTGGATCAGTATTTAAAGCCTTGTAGATTAGATATTGTAGAATAGCGTATGTTTTACCCGAACGTGTTCCACCATTGTGAATTACAAACCTTTTATCAGAACTATCTAAGCATTGATAAAATTGTTTATTCGCTTTGATCTTCATCTACTACTTCTGCTTCTTGTAATTCAAAATTATCTGCCGGAACAATTTGTATTAACTCTTTCTTTTGTGTAACCTCTACTTGTCTCTTCTCAACCCACCCCGCTTGGGTTTTGAGAAAGAATATTTGGCTTAACGTGTCATCCTTTTCAATTGCTTTTCTAATTAAACTGTTTGCAACCTTTTCTTTTACAACTGCTCTTATAGCATCTGCTTTTGCCCTAAACTCCTCATCGTTGTTGTAATAATTACGATAAGTGGCTACACAAACTCCGGCTCTATCACATGAATGCTGAATTGCTCCATATTCATCTTGCATAGCCTCTAATATTTTATTTTTATTTAGTTGTGTAGTTACTGAGGCATTTGTATTGCCCTTTCCCTTGTAGTATGTTTCTTGTTTTGGCATATTGCAAATATAACGACTATTTGTTTCCTTTATACAAATACTAGCTTTCAACGCTTTCAAAATCAATCTGAAAGTAATGAAAGTAATGAAAGTTGTTTTTTAGTTGGGGATTGTTTATATTTGCATTGCTCACAATAATATTACCCTTATTCATATAAGATATTTAAAGAAAACTAGAAATGAGCTAACTAGTCTTTAAAAACCTTAGTCATTGAAAAGGGGGCTAGGGTTTTTTTATGTTCTCTTTTTCCCACAATAAAAGAGGTTAACACTCTACCTATTTCATAGACTTAGGCGGTGTATTTCTAAAAACATAATTCTTTTTGAAAACTAAGAAGATATTTTACTTTAAATAGTTAGTATGGGCTTTATGATTTGATACCGCTAACTAGCCACACTTAATCGATAACTCAGTAACTCAGTTGTATTTGGTAGTAACTAACAGATCAATCTCCTTTAGGGGGTAGGGGGTTGATTTGTTTTGTTCTACCATTCTTATCTCTAATCTAATAATCTAGTTGTATTTATATACTTTTGCAGAAAATTTAAAAAACATACATATGATATACTTTTTAATAACTCTAACCTTACATGTAATAATATTCTCATCTATTAGCTTTAGAAAAATTTAATTTTTGATAAAATATTTGTTTTTACAAATAATATTACTTTCATTTGAGTAATTATTATTTATTTAAACACAAAAAACATGGATTACTATAATAACGAGGCTTTAGAGGTTATTCTTAAATATCAAAAAAAGTCAGATGAAAACATAGTTATTTTAAATGACTATCAAAAATATATTGCTAAAATTTTACTTGAACTTAAAGAAGAAAATAAATCATTAAGAGAAGATTTAAGTCTTGTCAAATCTGTATTTAACATTAACAATGAATTAGTTGTTCGTAAAACTAATGATAGTGTTACTATGCGTAAAACAGATGCTGAAATGATAGATTTATTAAATAGCAAATTATCTAGATTTAGACTAAGTAATTCGGCATATAATAGATTAACAAGAGCAAATGTTAAAACTATTGCTGATTTAGTTCAAATGAAAATAGAAGATATAGCAAAGATTAGATTGTTTGGTAAAAAATGCTTTGCAGAACTTGAATGGGCATTAGCCGAACATAATTTAAGACTTGAAATGGACATTAGTAGATATAAACCACATTTAAAGCAAAATGAAAGTATTTGAAACTGAAGAGGATTTATCAAGAGAATATAAAGCAATTGATAGGTTTATTCAATTGTTCTCCGGTAAAGCAGAAAAATTAGGCAAATGGGATTTGGACTACAAAGTTTATGACAAGAACAATAAATTTCTTGTTTACGCCGAAGTAAAAGGTAGAAAAAATAAATCTGTAAAAGAATACCCATTACCCATTGCATTAAGAAAATTACACAAAATGCAAGATGGTGAATACAAAAATTCTGATTGCGTCATAATTTGGGCATGTGAAGACGGTATTATTTACGGGGAATACAAAGAGATTTTAGGTAGTGTGGCATTTGGAGGTAGAAACCCTAGAAAGGGTAGTTCAAATGATCTTGAAATGATGGTATATTACAATCCTCAACAGAAGTTAAAAACTATATTGTACTAAAAACATGACTAAAGAAAGTTTAAAAACGTTAGAAATACTCAAGAAAGACATAATACGTCAGATTGAGTATGATAGCGTTAAAATCGTTCGTATGGAGCAAAAACTAAAAGAAATAGAATTAAAAATCTTAACCCATAAAAATGATTAAACCGGAATGGCATTTTATGCTAAATAAAAAAGAATCACTAATTTGGTGTTGCCTCATTTGCGGAACATTTAACAACATAAACAACATACAATGTGGCAAATGTCAAAAAATTCAAGAACCATCAGATACAAAATACTAATATGAAAATTCTAACACCAAAAGAAAAAGCATTAGACATTATCCATAAAATATCAAAAGTGAATCAAGAATACTCTATGTCACTAGCTATTGTTTTTGTAAACGAAATCATCTTACAAACAGACAACTCAAACTATTGGGAAAAAGTAAAATCACAAATTGTAGCACTAAACCAACAATAGATATGACAACCTACCTAATATCCCTTACAATATCCTTTTTTGCCTCAACAGTACTTTTATCACTAATTAACTACAAACTCTACAAAAGCCTCAAAAGAACAGAAGAAGAAGCACAATATTGGTGTGAACAATACATCGTAACAAATAAAAAATCTGATAACCTAGAAAAATACGAAGACGTAATATAACTCTATCAAACAGAGGATAGCCTATACAACGTCTTCTAAATCAAATGCTTACGAACCACACGCTATGCATTCCTCATTATCTACAGAACAAACAACACCCTTCACATTCATCTCTAACTTGTGAATATCATCCTTAATTTCCATATCAATTAGCATATCTCCTGTTAAATTAGCCTTCAATTCATTTATTCTATCATTTATTACGTTTTCGCCCATCTTACAAAGATAATTCTTGTAGACAAACAAATTATCTAAAATTTGCCCTAAAAAATTTTAAAACTGCTAAATCAAAAACTGATTTGGGAGAAAAATGACTATGGTGATACCCTAACCTTAAAATCAAGAAATCGCCGTCCAAACCACCGTAATAGGGTAGGGGAAAGGTTTACTTAACATAATGTATATTATATAACAAATTAACTACCCAATAGGTTTATGATTAATGTTTGATAGTGGTTTCTTTTGTTATAATTTCTGTTGGTGCTGATACCCCAAACCAATCCAAACCAATCAACCAAAACAAACCAATCAACGCTAACACTATTTAAATGATCTCTAATAAACTATTAATTAACTCTAATGTAATGTGTTAAGAATTATATTTTAATGGCTTAGAACGCATGTATTAAAGTAATGGCATAAAAAAAAGGCTTACCAACCGGTAAACCTTTAATTAATTAACAATTACTTTATTTTAATATGTTATTATAGGCAATCCATGATAGACAAAATGTTTCTTTTTTAAATAATTATAGTAACTTTTTGAACAAACAAAGCTATTAATGTTACTCATGTCCGGTATATAATTAAAGGTTTGTGCATGTATAACATACCAATCATAACCATATTTAATTTTTGTAACCTTTATGTTACTATCTGTAAAGCATTGCTTAATTGTTTTAATATAATGTTCCATCTGTTTATAATTTATGTTTATTTACAATCTCTTTAATAACATTAATGATAATATTAAATCATTATTTGACATTTCATCAAAGACGCAAACAGTATTCTTGTCTTTGCGTATTTCAATGAAATTTAAGCCATTATCTGAATAGCTTTCACCTTTGTATACATCGACATTTATTAAGCCAAACTGTGCCGTGTTAAACACCTTAACGGCTTTCTCGTTACCACATTTCAATTGCTCAAACTTTAGTTTAATTCTGTCAGCGTTCACCGGTTCAAACTTTGTAATATTTGTGTTAACCTTATTTATTTTATTGCTTTTAATAACTACCATTAAAAAACCAATAAGTAATATAATTGCAACCATGTCTATATATTTTAATGAAAAACTAAACCTACTCTATTTGTTTTATTATACCACTTTGTAGCGTATAAATCTAATTTATGAGCATCAACATACCCGGCTTTCTTCAACTCTTTTACACTGTTAAATATTTCGGCATGTTTTTCCGTTACCTTATTAAGTTTGTGATCAAGTTTTGAGCCTATGCTATATGTGATATCGAAATTATCCGGTAACGTAATTGAACGAAAAAAGTCATGGCTTTTTGTGTAAGCATAAAACCGGACATTTGGCAAAGCCTTTGCAATGTCAATCCACTTATTAAGGTAAGCCGGTGAATAGAAATCGCCGGAATCATGGACACGTACATAGATTTGTTTAGTAGTTCTTTTACTGTTCAATTCTTTTATAACATCATCAACAAAGCTCTTGTTTTTTGTGGCTTGATATTTATTAGACAAACCATTTTGAACGTTGCTAAACTTATAAAAGTTCTTGTCTGCATAACAATACCAACCGCATCCAATTTTAACTTTATTAACTATCTTTTTGACGGCAAAAGGGCATGTTACCTTACCGGTTCTTTTATCGTTGTACGCCGGAATATTGAAGTTAAATATCTTAACGTCAAAGTGTTTTGACGTCTCTTTTAATTTACTGTTTGAATCTGCTAGTAGTTTCATTGTGTTTAAATTATGTTAAAAATTATGTTTAAGACGTGGCATAATATCGCCACGTTTCGAATAGTGAATTCTCTTCAGTTAAACTGCTACAACTGTTCTCTTATTATCTGTCATATATTTATCAAGGATTGCATACGTTTGCCGGTTAAGCCTTTCGCCGGCCCCTTGTATAACGTTAGACAGTCTGTCCGTTTTGCTATTACTCACTTGTACATGATTTGTATAATGCGTAACGGCATTGAATAAACCCCAAAGCGACGAACCCTTTTCATTCAATTCCTTAGCACATACGTTATCAAAGGCTTTCATTTGGTTCTGTTTACGTGTAGATATGTTTTTTATATCATCATCACGTTTCACATTAAACATGTTTTCAATCACCATTGAAACAATGTTTTTATCTAGTTGAACTTCGCTCATTTTATCAAATGAATTCATAATTCGTTGTTCTTTATCTAACTGAAATTTGAAGTTTTCAACCGCTAATTTTAAACGTGTTTCAGCGTTTGACGTATGCCGGAAAGATTCAAGTTCTTTTGACATATAATGGAATTGATTATCACAAATTACAACTGTATTAGATGCACCAAAAGAAACAGAACCGCTACCGTCGTGCGAATTTAAACACGTTATAAATCTTTTAATCTTATGCTCATTTATTACGTGATCCGGTAGGCTATTTTGATAATATACTTTAGCGCCATTCTTAAAAGATCCGCCTTTAATCTGTCCGCCAAACTCATTTTTAATTCTTACTATTATTTCTGCTAAATCTTTGTTTTGTATAGTGGTGTATCTGTCGCCAACTGTGCCTAGCCATGCGCCGGAATCATTACGAAATATACCAAATGAATTCGTTTGCATGGTTTCAAAGTTCTCACCGTTCAAAGCGTAAAGGGGCAACTTATTAACCGTATAATTCGTGCCGGTTTCCTCTAATGTGTTAAATGTGGTATTATTTAAATTATTCATTGTTTGTTTGTTTATGTTAAAATTATGATTAAGACAAGGCTTTCGCCTTGTTTCGGGAATTGATCCGCTCGTCAGTTAATCTATATTTATTATAATTCATCGAATACATATTCATCCCAAATATTATTAATCTTATTATTAGTGGTTAACCTATCAATAATTTTACCGTATTGCATAACATAATGAGTATTGTTATAATCTTTTCGTATACCTATTACGCCGGCATATTTAAGTGAATGTATTTCTACACCATTTAATAACTGTAGTCTTTCTTTGTTTGTTTTTGTAATTTTCATAATGCTAATAATTTTAGGTTAATTAATTTATTTAGCTATTATATCATGTCCGCCAATACGAGGCAATATATTATAACCCACATAATTAGCCATTAAATAAAGACTTTTAATTTGATGGAGTACTGTAGACATTCGATAATATTGTTTTTCACCTAAGTAGTAAATAATACGTCTATTTGAATCGTCCGCGGACAATTCAAAACATCCTTTGTTATCCAATTCTTTTATGTGCTTTAATCTGTCCAATTCATGAATTAAACCGGATTTAAAATCGTTTAAAGTATCAGCGTACTTAGTTATTTTAATAGTGTTTACTATTCCCATCTTTATAAATGAATTTCTATTACTTCTATCTTTTAATTGATTAAATAATTGTGTTTTTGTTAACTTTTTCATGATGCTAGTAATTTTAGTATTTGCTAATTGTGTTAGTAATGTGGCATTATTGCCGTTATTCGATCACAAGTATATTAAACCATATTCAAAAAACAAAATAATTGTTACTTTATTTTATAATGCCGGTTAAAACTGTTTTTATATATTGAACCGCGCGAATAATCAATAAAACGCAAAAATCAAAACAATTTTTAATAAAATGTCATTATTAGTTTTCCACATAGGGTAAAATCACAAAATGTTAATAACTATTATTTCCAACTCTGTGTCAGAAAATTTGCCCCGTTTGCTCCAAAAATTTGCCCTAAGAATTTGCCCCAAAGTTTTTTTTGCTATAGATAGCTTTTTTAAAAAAAAATATTTTTAGAAAAAAAATAAAAAAAAAATCAAAAAAAAATATCCTAGAATTTCTCCTAGAATATTTTAATCATTTAAATCAAAAAAAATAAAAGTTTTTTGCTCCTAATGTTTCTCACATTTGCAGTTAATATTTCTACTACAGTTATTGTTATTAAATCTGTTATTGTAAGGAGAAATATTGTTGTAATTTAATTTAATTGGATCATGCCTTTTTACTCTAATAACAGTATAATTATCTAAATGAGATTGTGCATCAATTATATTCGGATTTTTACTAACAGAAGTTGTAGTATAACCGCTATAGGAACATGCGTTTAAAATTAGGACAAAAAATATTCCAACTACATAACTAACCACCGTATACCCCTTAATGTGCTTTTTCATAATATTTGTGTTTATGTTTTACTTATTAATGTACAATCTAAACAGAAAGGATGAGGAATCCCAAAAGTTTTCGTATATCTTTTGTATTTGCCCCAACAATCTAATGTTTCTAGGTGTTTTATGTGTTTATCATAAACCTTATCATGGTTGTATGCGTAAATCCCATCAAGAGTTTTACAAAACATAATTAGGTTTTTACCATATCTACTCTCACTTAAAACAAAATAATCTTTAACTATCGACATCAAAGTAACTTTTTATAGTAATTAATTGATCGTGAGCATCAGTTAACTTTTCTATGGCATCTATAGCGTTATCATAAAAATCATCTGTTGAATGATCACCAATACCGGCGGGATTATTACATAGTAAGTCTAACGTTAATAAAGCCTTAGTTTTTTTAGATTGTACATGACTTAATAACATTTTGTACATGTTTTGTTTGTGTTTTTTATTTTTCATTTTTTTCTATTTCTATATCTATCTCTATCTTTTATTCTAGTAATACTTTTTCTTGATCTACACCAATCAGTTAATGATTCAGAAAATACCCAATCATTATCTTCAACAACTAAACTAGGATCATGACTTAATATTATTTTATCCACGTCAAGGGAATTTGGTTTAGTTCTTCTTATTTGTTTTCTTTTATACGCTTGTACAGTTCTACATTCAACTGAGCAAAACTTTTTTTTTACGTTAGAAGTAAATTCTTTTTTACAATTAAAACAAATCATTTTGTTTTGGGTTTAGGATTTAAACCTTCAAACAATTCTTTTAAATCATATGTATCATCCATGTATTTGTTATTTAAATTTGATATTTAATCAAATCTAAAAATCATGTCTGAGAAATCCAAAATTATTTTTAAAAATATTATATTTTGATTTGTAATTTTTTTTTACAGAAAACTGAGTAATATTATCAACTACTTCAATAGGTAATACATACCAAGAATTAAGTTTTTTAAAATAAATAGCAAACCAATCAACTTCATCTTTTGTGTAATCAATTTTAACTTGACATTGATTGTCCTTGGGACGTATATGATCCGTAGATTTAACTTGAACCCTATGTAATACATTATCTACATCAATTATTAAATCATACCTTGCGTAATGTGAAAATGGCTTAGAAACGATGTATCCCATATCTATGCAACGTGTAGTGAACAAAGACTCAGCATACTCTCCTAAATTCATAAAATACTTAGTCTAGTTTGATTTTCCTTGTCAATAATATATTCATCACGAACAAACTCACCTAACTCTTTACCTAGTTCTGTTCTTAATGTTTTATCTAAAACCAATTCCTTTATTGATTCTACCCAATCATCTTCTGAAGTACACAAGTCTATGTTAGCGTTAGTTCTACTGTATGTAATTATATCTGTACCAATGAATGGTTTATATTTTGCTCCGGCTTCTATAATTTTTAGTTCACTTTTGCATTTGTTAAAATCATTATCTAACACAGATGCTATTGATATATCCATCTCATCATAAAACGATGCGTATTTGTAAACTGATCTACCGGATTCTAATTGATAGTTAGTGTTTCTACCATTGGTTGTAAATATATTTATTTGCTCTTGCCAAACCTTTATTCCGTAGTTTGACATATGATCAACACCAAACAATCCAAATATTGTTTTATTTCTTAAAATCTTATTAGAGTTTATTCTTCTTATTGGTGATTTAAGTATATCTAAATCCTTGTAATGTGTTGTGCTACCGGCATATCCAACAACCACTTTATCATTGTGTTTAGATTGACTTTGTGTCTTGCTCCATTGATCTTCATCATAATAATCTACTGCATTCCTAGCTATTGCAATTGGCTTATTAGGTACAAGTTTTTCTATTTTAGATTTAAGCCATTCCGTTGATGTCCATATGTAATCAGCTAAAGCTAAATTAGCTACTATACTACCTCTCCACATATCGTAATCAATATCCTCCCTCCACTTAATTGGATGATGTTCCGGAAGTTCCCAATAATCATCTATGTCCATGATAATCTTAACCCCTTCATTTTTAAACTCATCAATTATAGCTAAATCCTCATAGTTGTATCCTAATCCTCTATTGAAAACTAAATAATCGTAATCAGATTTATTTATTTCTTGTTCGTGATAAGTTTTAACAATATCAACAGAATAACCTTTTTCTTTTAGTTTCTCAAATGGTTTAATTAACCTATGATAAGAAACCCCACTTTGTTTTGATTTAATTATAACTAGAAACCGCATAATAAACTATTGTTAAAATTGAAGAAACAACAATACAGAAAGAGAATATTGCCATTAAAGCAATAATTATGTTATGTTTCTGTGCTTTGCCTAATTTCATTATTTATTCTTGATACTTAGTAAAACCTTCGTTACGAACATATTTGGTTAATAAATCTATAGGGAACATTTCACCGGCTTCATTAATTATGTTATCCGTATAATATTCAACACACCATTTTCTACATAACCATGCTAATGCATCTAATTGAGATGCTTTTAGATAATCACTTCCGGATATTATTTGCTTTAATCCTTCCGTTCTATTATCACGTCTATTTATTACAAGAACTTTAACTACTAAATAATTATCATCCTCTGATATCATTTTATCGTTTAAGCATAGTTTTATTTCACCGTTTAAATGAATATAAGCATGTGCTATGCTCTTTTTATTGTAATCTACATTATCTGCTTTTATAATTATACCTTTAGTAATTTGCCTAGGTATATTATTGACATTAAATTCAACTTCTGTAACCTTTGGTTTGTAAGTGGGTAACGTCCAATTTCTCATATATATTAATCTAGAATTTTGCTCATTAAATTTAATAATGGACTTTTAGGTTTTTTAATTTTATATATATAATGCGTTTTTTTCTTTTTAAACAACCTATAAAACTCATTATAATCAATCAACTCAGATTCTTTTGGTACATCTGATAAGTTATCAACTAGATAACCTTCAATCTCTCTTGGGGGATAATATCCTTTAATCATCGCTTAATATTTTATATATTTCATCTTCTATCATTTCATTATGTATGTCCTCATTAAAACTTAACATACATTCAACTAATCGTGTAATTATCTTTTCTTTATTGTTGTAATCAGATATATCAACATATTCTAACTGTTCGTATTCATCATTCAATACATCTAAAATCTCTTCCAACATGTTAATGTTTAACTCAAACGCTTTTCTTACTCCCATACATTTTAGATTTAACCTTTGCCCAATATTTAACTGTTGATGTTTTCTTATATCCGTATGTACCTCCGTTCCAATTTCTAGCTATCACTTCATTGCTAGATTCATTGTGGTGATAACTCTTCCATATGTAATACATCTCTATTGATTTGGACGCACTCCACCTATCTCGATAAAAATATCGTATCGTGTCATTACGTTTTCTGAGAATTCTGTTAATTTCATCTACCATTACTCTACGAATTTGGAGTAAACCTATACTTGGTGTACTCATATGCTTATCACCTACCGCCAATGAATCTCCATTTGATTCAACTTTTATAATACTTTGGAGGAGGGAATCTACTGATGGTGCATCATCGTATTCTATAGAGTAATATGTATCGTAATTATTCTCTAATGTTGCGTTCGGTGCAGCTACTGCACTTAACAACGCTAGTATCGTCATTATCGTTTTCATATTAAAATAGTTCAGTCTTGAACTCGCTATTCTTCATAGCTTCTTCAAAGATATCAATTCCATTTAAGAAATATCTATTTTTACTCAAATGATATTCAATTCGTAAATACCCATCACTAAACAAATCAAAATCTTTTACCTTCTGTGTTGTTATTACAACTGATTTATCTTCAGCATCTGTTTTCCTATAAGGACGTTGTACAGAACTAACAGTATCAGAACCATCAGTAATACTACCTCCACCTTTTATCCTATACATATCAACCGGAACATAATTACCACTTTCATCCATTTGTGGTGTTAATTGGTGATATACTACATGATGGCTTACATTGTTTTGTTTAGCAAAAACTTCTTGCCTCTTAACAAACGATGTTAAATACTGTAAATCATTTACTCCACTAGGTTTACTAATTTTTAAGTAAGGATCAATTACAGTAATATTTACTTGATGTAGTTTAACAAGATTTTTAAATTGATTTTCTATAGAATCAATATCGTGTGATGATGGATATACATAAAATAACCTATCATCAAACATCTCTATCATCTTCTCACACTTTGCCTTTGTGCTATTCTTTGGATCATAACCTAACATTGTTTTAACCCAATCCTTTACAAATCTATTTCTAGGATAATTTTCCGGACTAAATATAGCAACCTTTGCATTTTTATCTTGTAATAGTTTTATTAACAAAATAAAATATAACCAAGATGACTTCCCTTCATTTGAATAACCCGTCCAAGTATTTACCCAACCTCTTTTCCATTTAAATATCCTATCGTATTCTTTTATAAAAGTTGTTTCAGCACTATTACTACTATTTAACCAACTCCAAAAATCTGCTTTATCAGCATTTACACCGTCAACATCAGTTAATGTATTACTTTCTACATATTCTACAAGATTTTTCTTCATTGTTCGAATACGCATTACAACATCCTTTTTTACACCTTTTGGTATATTAGTTTTAATTACTACCAAATCATGTAAATGATCAATATTTTCTAAGAATGAATCAATCATTAATAACGTATTTAAATCTCTTTCTTTCGGCTAATATTTCTTTTGATCCTTTAGTAACCATAACTCTAAACCTAGCATAGTTCGCCGGTAAAAAAACTTCAGCATGTTTCATGTAATCATATCTTAGCATATGATAAGCCTCTTCTACGCTATCGTAATCATCTCTTTTATTATATAGTAGTGTGTCAAATATTAACATATCTTTTATTTTAGCTTTGTGTTTTTTTCTAAATTCAATACTAGTTGCCATTAATGTATTTTTTAACCTTTTCCAAATCTTTGGCATCAGTAATCTTAATGCTTTCACTTGAATCAATAAAAATTTGTTTACAGTTTGTTATTTTATTTATTGCAAATACCTCGTTTCCTTTAATAACTAGGTTAACAAATTTATCTTCCTTATAATGTTTAAAGTAATGGTGAATTAGTTTCATTGTCATATGTTTTGCTTTTGTGGCAAAGTTTACATAATACTTGCAAACCATCCTTTTCTACAAACAATCTCTTAGCAAATTCAGATAAATCATCAAAGGATTTTAGCGATCCACATGGTTTTATGTGATCAATATCAATTTCTTTGCGTAAAAACCAATTACCGCAATCAGCGCATTGGTATTCCCACTTTGATCTGCTTTTATATGTTATTGCCCTACGATTATCTTTGGCAACTTCATTGTGAGGTTTCCAACCTCTCATGTACCTATTCCTAAGTAATGAACGCAACCAACCAAAGAACATTGCCTCTGTCATTGAGCCATTATTCCTTGTCTTTGGTTTTCTCATCAATACAATGGCTTAAAAAATATTTCTATTTGTAGCCTTTTAAAAAACTTGTCATAAGCAATGCTTAACAAGCACTTTGAATTTACAGATAATAAATCAAATCCGTAAAAATCTTTTTGATTAATATAAACCGTTAATAAATCTATTTTCATGGTTTTAAAAATTTAATATTTATTCCGTACTTTTTTAGATTATCTCTCAAATACAATTTGCTCTGCATACTTCTTGCAGCATGTCCTATGGTGCGATTAATGTTTACATTTTTAGGGTAATAATCCTTTCTGTTTATTTTGTTTTCCGGATTACCTACACCATCACATCCTACTAGCCATATATTTTTTACTCCAAGATATACAAATACTCCAATTGATCTACATACTGTATCACCACATGTAATGACTTTATTTTCTTCCGGATTATCCATTAACCCTATTTTTGGTATAATATCAAATCCGGTGTTTTTATAATGATCATAAACATATGTTGTCGCATCGTTAAACTTATTTAAACCGTATCTAACGTGCGTTGAATCGTATCTAGATACAAACAAGTCTAAATGAGAATAATTTTGCTCTACGTCCTCTATATACGTCCCATGAGACAATACAACTGCATCTAAATGCTTATCAAACTGATAGCTTTTATTTACTCCAACAGTAAACTTATCATCCCAATAATCTTCGGCATATAAATCTAAAGATGAACCACTACCAAATATGTATACTTCCTTTGGTAATTCTTTTGTATAGTCCTTTAACAACATTATACTCTCTCTACTAATTCGTAACCAAGAGATAGTTCACCTCTTTTAATTTTAGCTATGGCTATATCCATTTTGGTTCTACCTCTTCGTATTGAATCATCCGATAATCCAAACACTTGGCATGTGTACGGATACGTTTTTTCAATAGCAATAAAGTAAAAATCAGACGGATTAATACCAAGAACATCCGAATAAAAAACTGCTTGTAAATCATAAGAATATTTAGTTATGTCATATTTAAAAGTACTGCAATCAGAAGTAGTTTTAAAATCACAAACATATAATATTTCACCCTCATGTGAGTAATGCTTGTCCGGACGTATTCTAAAATCTAAACCATCTCTTTCTGCATAAAATGAATGCTCTGCGTGAACATCATAATTATCCTCTAGGCTTCGATAAAATTCATTACTATTTAAGTTATCAAACATTTTATTTATTCTAACATTATCAGCCTTTGTAATGGCATTCTTGTTGTCCTTTATAAAATCTTTATAAGCCTTAGTTCTTTTATTACTATTCTCTTCGGGAATAACAGAGTATTTGCTCTGAAACTTTTTACTACCCAATTCACATATGTCATGAAATTGAGAACCAAACGTTAAAGCATCATTTGGCTCTAAAGGTATCTTAGCTTTTTTTACGCTATGCTTATACACACCTTTCAAGAAGGAGGAGGATATAATCCCCGCTCCTACTGAATGGTATAATTCGTTTGATAAATCCGGTATAACCTTCTTTATTTCAAACATTAAAACGGCACTTTTTCTTGAGTAACATATTTCTTTGCATTACCAAGATATACAACGTCTTCACCTTGTTTCTTATTACCATGTGATATGCTAATTGCTTTCCAATTTTCATTATCATCATTTGGATCAACATCGTTATTTACCCATATAGCAACATTTAAATTCTTGTTGTTATATGCTTTACTTTTTAGTTTTTCAATCGCTTCGATATTCAAACTACCTAAATATAAATCAGCCATAATTATTTTAAATCTATTTTGTTTTGTTTTAAAATGGTTAACTGAGGAGCATCCAATATATACTTCCTCAACTCTTTTTTAACTCCTTCGGGATCGATTTTATATGCTTTTATTGCTTTATCAAATCTATCCTTTGGAAGTTTATTGGAATTACTATTACTGTCTGTAGTATTGTTGTTATTACTCCAATCTTCAGACTCATCTTCTCCAAATACACCTAATTCATAAAATCCCGTTAGCTTTAAAACTATTCTAGACATGGCTCTTTTTTCAGCCATAGCTAAAACATAGCTTTGTCTACAGTTTTTAGTATTACTTTCACCAAAAGTGGTAAGTATTCTACTATTCCATTTAGAAGTAGCTTTTATTGCTGCTGATTCAGCCGGAGTATATTCTACTATATCATAATTAATATCAATATTAGCAACTGCTTGAATCTTATCAATCCCACTACGTTTAATTATAGTCCAACCTTGAGGAGATTTAAAGGTGTCATGATTATGTAAATTATACTTTTTACATAAATCCTTTAATGTATCACTTTTTGTCATATATGCTTGTTTATTGTTTAAAAAAAATGTTTAACCGTACAATTGTATAAAATAGATTTTACAACTGCAAATATTTTAGGTTAAAGTTTCTACTTCGGCAATATCGTTTTCACCAATCCACTTAATTGTTTTAGTAAGTGTTGGCATTTTACCACTTGAATTATCAAGTAAATCATCCCCCGTAAATTTTGTCCTAGCCATTTTTAAATCCATTGTTACATTCATGGGATAAAATTTACCTTTACTACCATTTAAAGTATCGGGACTACCATTAGTGTTTAAGACTAATCTGTCTCCGTATTTATAATTGCCATAATGAGTTGTATCAATTCTTCTAACGGATATTCTATAAAATTCCATATAACATTCACCTACTAAATGTTGTGTTGTAACGCCCGACAATCTATCCGATTGCCAATTATACCAACTTTTTTTAACATTATTCGATGAATCAAAACCAATAAACCTATTTGCCCCAACATTAAATACACTTGATCCTATTTCAACCTTTTTATTTTTTTTACTAGCATAATTAGCGTTTTGTGATAACTTATACTCTTGATCTGTTGGTACAAATTTAGATGTTGTAACTATAGGTACTAATTTTACATTTGTATAACTAACATCATTTGTATTTGTGTATGGAAATGTTTCATGCACACCCGATTCTGTAACAAATTTTGCAGCACCAAAAATAAACATCTTAACGTCTAAATTTGGTATATTATTTTGCCAATTTTCTGTTGCAGTTATTTGACAATCTTGCCAATCGTTAATTTTTTTAGTTACTATTCTTGCAGAATTATAATCACCATCATCATGATCATATTTTTTATAAAAATTATTAGCAGCTACTTCTAATGTACCTTCATTGGGAACTTTAGTATCACCATACCATGTATCTGCCCAAGTGCCACCTCCACTTATGTTACCTTCTATGTTCCATTGTACACTACCAATACTTGCAGCAGTAGTTACAATGGTTACAGTATATCTATTAGGTGTTAAATAACCACTACCGTCACTAAAAAATTCATTTTTTCTAACTAAAGTAGTACCGGTAACTGACGCACTTGTATACCAATTACCCGTAGGTGTGTCAACTTTTATTACATATGATGCAGTTGGATTTCTTGGTGTAACAGTTAAATCAGTTCTTGTTAAACCCGATCCAAAATCATCAGTTTTAATCAATAACCCCCCTTCATCATTCATTTCAGTTCTAGGGGGATCGTCTGTAGGTAATGATGCAGTTAAATTAAAATTTCTTGTTGAACCTTTTATGCCAAATCCATATTTATTAGATGGTGATAAATTATTAGTTAATCTAGGTGAAAATAATACTGCTGATAACTCTTTTTCAACTAAACTTCTACCAAGTGGACGTATTTTTGCATTTGCTCTTAATCCGGTAATCCATGAAGAATCCATAGTACAATCGTGTACTGTCGGATAATACAAAGCATCATCAGTAAAATTTAATTCTTGAGAACCCGTACCTAAATCAACTTCAATAAATGATTTATTAATATTTTTTGGTTGACTTTGAGTATCTTGACTTCTTAAAACTACTGCTTCTGTTGCCCCACTTGCTTCCCAATCAGTAAACAAAAACGTACCACTTGGATCAGATGATCCTAAATCTTTTACAGCATCTATTGTTGTTTTAGTTAGCATATTATGATCAAACTCTTGCTCTATTATCACTTCTTTTAAAGGATATTGCAAAGTCATTGTAGCTGAATTATCAACTTGAAAATAATTTACTTCACTAGATATGTTTGAAATTGCATTACCGGTTACAACTTCATTAGTAGTTATATAATTTATTGCACTTGGATTCGTATCTGCTCTCCAAGTATCTCTTTTTATTGGTATGGGTGAATCCATAACAGTAAAATCAGATGGTTTTATTATACACCAATTACCATCTCTTTGGTATATAATTGAACCGGAACTATTTAAAATCATTTTTAATACTTCCTCCATATTCATACCATCAGATTCACCATTTAAAAATGTTTGATGATGTATTTTGGTATTTGAAAAAAATTCTTGGTATTCATTACTTGCAGCATTTTCATTTTTTATTCTAGTGTTATAAAAAACAATTGCATCATCATATGTACTTTCACCAATTACACCGGTATTGTAAATACATTTTTCAACTACGTCAGTTAAATAATGATAACCAAATCTATCATTATATTGATTTGATGTAGCTTGAAATATTTCTTCTGTATCAAAATATGATTTTTCTTTTAATAAATGTAATCCATCGTATGCTCTTAATTTTATTACATAAGGTGGTGAGGCAAATGGTTCTGTAATTAATTCTGATCCAATCCAACCTCTCCAAAATAAATTTGTGTTTTTAAATAAATATACCTTAAATGAATCCATTTCAGATAAAAACAATTCACTAAAATCATCAGATAAAGATTCTTTGTAAAAAGATATATCTAAATAACTTGTTCTAAACGGACTCAATATATCATCTTGAGTAACATTATAATTTAATTGAATTGGACTGCCATTACCTTTTAAAGTTACTTCATCTGAATCAAGCAAGACAAACTCATTATAATTATTTTGGTAACCAATTAATTGCACTATTGTTAGTCCTAATGTTGAACTTGTAGCACCTCCGTTTTGAGCAACGTAAAAATTTATTCCGGTTGTACCCGTATATGTGTGTGGTAAAACACCTTTAGTTAAAATATTACCGGCTTGACTTTGAGGTATATCTTCATAAGCTACACCTATAGATGGCATAGTAGAACTACTTGATGCTTTTGCTCTATAAACTACACCCGAAATTATATAAACCGGATCACCTTTACTTATATTTTCTCCACTATCATTGTAAGCACTTACATAAACATTGTCAGAAGTATTAGTTGAATATTTTTTCCATATTTCTAGTTTGTAATCATTAAATTCACCTTCAATAATATCATCAAACTCTAATGTGTATTTTTTTTGATATATAGCCATATTTTATCCTCCTATTGAACCTTGAAATTTATTAGTTCTATTGATTGCCATAACTAAGTCATTACCGGCTAATCTAAATACTTGTTCTCCCCGTATTGAATCCATAAAATCTTCAAACGTTCCTCCACCAACACCCGTACCTCCGTTAGCACCACCACCGGTATTTCTAGATGATGGAGTCGTGCCACCCCCTCCTTTTCCACTAATGGCAGCACTTACTCCACCTAACAACGCTGCACCGGCTGCAAATATTCCGGCAGATTTCGCGGCACTTGCTGCACTTGCTCCGGTTGCCCCACCCGTAGCTATTATACCGGCTTTATACCCTAATGCGAGAATACCAAAATACATTGCATTTGCTGCAAGATCAGCAGCCATTCCTCCTAATGCTTCTTTTGTTGCTAATCTAATTGCAGTACCTAAATTAGCACCTCCTTTTAATGCGGTTTGTATAGCACCTCCAAACGCTTGTCCCATATTACTAGCAAATCCTTCAAGAGCATTAGCCATTGTCTGATCAAATTCAATAAAACTATTTTGAATTAATTTACCATTTTCTGATATTGTATCTCTTACAAACTCAATTCCACCAAGACTAAAATAATCTTTCCAAAGAAGTTTTATAGGTTTTATATTTTCGGGTATTGTACTTAATGATTCCGATAAATCACCGGCAATAGCCATTGAATCAACCATTGCCATTAAACTATCTTTTTTACCAAAAGATGGGGATAGTTGATTAGGTAATGGTGTAGTTGATTCTGCTTCTTGTAACTTTCCTCCTCCGTAAATAACTTCATAAGCATCTCCCGTAGCATCTATTAATTTTGCCCTTTCCTCTATTAATCTGTTAAGTTCTTTTTCTGCTTTAATTGCTTCTTTATCCGCATCTGCTTTTTGTGTTGTAGCACTAGCAATTTTTCTTGCTCTTTGAGATACATGTTCACCGGTTTCTGCTTTTGAAAGCCTTTTGTTAACATCTTCTAAAACTTTAGATAATTCATCATATTTTTCTTGAGCTTTTTCAATTTCACTTGTTTTAGATAAAATACCTTTTTGTTGTTCAAAAGCAATTTTTAAATCATCTGATCTTTTTATTAACTGATCTTGAGTAACAATAGTTTCTTTTAATTCACCTAAGAATTGTGGATATAGTGTTAATAATTTATCTAATGATTTAGCATACGATGCAGTTTCTTTTTCACTTGTAGTTAAAGTATGTGTTAATATTTTATATTGATCTGCTTGTTCTTTTGTTAAATTTATTTGTTTTTGAGCTCCTACATCAAAAAATTTCTTTAAGGCATCAGACATACTAATGATTGATTCAAGAAAATCTTTAGCAATCGGTATAAAAATATCACCAATTGCAATACCTAGTTCTTTTAGTGACGCACCCGCTCTTGTAACGGTATTAGAATAAGTAAACATTGTTCTTTCAGCATCACCAACAATACCATTAGCCGTCATTGCTTTCATGATAACAGACAACCTAGCATTTGTCTTAATCATTTCATTAGTTTTTTGAACGCTTGTTGTAATACCCATGTTAAGCAATTCTTGTTCTAATCTTGCTTCTTTAAGGTTTATACCAAATTGATCTAAAACTTCCGGAGAACCCGCTAACGCTGCTAAAAATCTTTTTTGGGCATTAGCATCTTGTAATTGAAAAAATGATGCTAAATCTAAAGACAAGGATTGCATATTCTTTGACATTTTTGCTGCTTCCTTGCTTCCAAAACCTAATCCTTGAAAAAATGCTTGAAATGAAACCATCCCCGATTTTATATCAGATTCTACTCTTCCCAAATCATTAGACAAACTAGTAGCAAAAGTTTCAACTTCAGTTGACATAGAAGAAAAAACTCTTTTAAATCTTAAATCAGTTTTTTCAGCTTCACCCGCCAATTCAATCATTGCTTTGACACCTTTTACTGCCATAGCAGTTGTCATTGTTGCTCCAAGTGTAGATGCTACCTTACCTATATTGCTTAATGCAGTTTTTACTTTTTTCGCCCCTTTTATAAATTGAGATGATTCTAGAAACGTTTTCAGCGTTAATTTTTCTTCAGCCATATAGCAAATTTAATTAATATTAAATAGGTAATTTAATTGCCCTATTTTTGATTTTATCAACTTCTTCTTTTGTGGGTAATGGTGTTTTTTTCTTACCATCAGAATCATGTGGTAGCCTAAACAAATCTTTTGGAGCGATTGTTTTTTTCCTACCCATAGCACAATTAGCTATCATTGTAGATTGATATCTTGTCCTATCCCAATGTTGATTGTGGTTGTGTATGTGTGCCTCTAGTAGCCTAATAAAATCTGCCCATGTCAATAACCAAAAAACGTCAGGTGATAAACCCAACGTTCCTATTCCTTGATCTAATATGTCATCGAATGTAGTTAATTTTTTTTTACATCATCCTTTGTTGATTCAACAACATTTCTTGCCATACCATTATTAGAATCATTATCTAAAGTTTTAGAACCAACCATTGTTTGCATTACTTTTTCTGTATCCTCACTAGATATGTCCATAACCCAATCGTAAAAATCATGAATATCATAATCAATAGTTTTACTATTCTTCTCATCATAGGCTACGCATCCCGAATACATTAACCAACATATTGCTTTAGCTTGTTTTCTGCCACCAAATGCCTCATCCATTTCAGCTAGTTCAATATCCATACCTTCACAAAATATTGCATAGGTATTCATATTAAATACTAATCCTCTTTTTTTATCACCTATATCTATGATACAAGTACCTCTGTGTTTGTTTTTTGCCATGAAATTTAAGTTTTATTTAAGTTTTATTTAACTTGGATATGCAATTGGACTTGCAGTTCCATAAGTTAATGCTCCCGTTCCCGTTAAAGAACCACTATAACTTACCGGTTGTTCAGCTTCTGCACTTGATTCTAAAGAAGAAATTATACAGTCTCCATACCAATAAGTTGCATCTTTACCAAAAGCTACTTTAATTGTTGATCTATTAGTAAAGTAATCGTATAATGGCTTAAAATTGTTTGCAGATGCATCCGTATCTGTAGTTAAATCCATTAAAGCCTCAAAATCTATACTAAAACTTTTCATGCCCGACATTACCTCTGTCCAAGCACTACTATCTTTGGTAGATATATCCGGAGTATCAGCAGAAATAGATAAACTAGCTGATTTAGCTAATCCTATAGGTATCCAAGCTGATGTTGGATTTGCTGATGCATCTATCTGAGGTATATATAAAGTTAATGAAGTTCCGTTAATTGCAGCCATATTGTTAATTTTAACTCAAAGATAAATAAAAAAATATATATAATTATGCTACCCCACTTGTTACGCTAAAATCAGCGTTATAAAACATTGCTCCCTCATTATTAGCCACCAATTCATAATTAGCTACATAGCATCTACCAACAAATACAGAATTTAAATTACTATCTAATATTTCAAATTTAACTTCCTCACCGGTAATAACTAAATTATCTAAAGTAGTTGTTGGATTTGGTTCAATTGCACCATCTTCCCAATCTACATTAAACAATTCCCAATAATAATCCGTTGTGTCCCACGTTTGGGTTATTCTATCTACTACATATAATCCTTCAGAAGAAAAGTTTGCAGAACGAAAACTAGGCATACTTTCACTCCAACCGGTAACTGATTGGCTTCTAGTTATACCTTCCCAAGTTTCATCAAGTTGTTCCCAATTGAAGTTTGCAGATTCCCAAAAGTAGCTTTCCTCAATTGCAGATATATCTGATAACTTGGTAGAGATGTCAACCGTGTCTCCACTAAACGAAAAACTGTGAGATTTTGAATATAAAAGTTTATCGTTATCAATATATAAGAGTAAGCTACTTCCATTCATTAACTATTGCTTATAACATCTGCATCAAAGAATAATGATTTGGTGTAATAATCAAATTGCCCATCATCATCATTTAAATACCTTTGTGTAGTTTGTTTAAATACAAACATTGTATCACTACCAAAATCAGAAGTAGCATTACGAGTTCTTATTAATTGTAATATTGAATTTGATATGTCATCACAATCATCTTGCCCTCCAAAGTTTAGTGGAAATTTGGTGTGAACTTGTATTTCTACTTCATGCACACCATAAAACCTATCTTTTAAACTATCATCAGCAAAATTAGATGATTGAACTACTATGTAAGGATAATCAGTAAGATCGGTTGGTTTAGCCACTACCGGAACGGCACTAGCATCATGTGTTACATTTCCATCTAGTAACCCATATATATACGCTCTTACATTCTTACTAGTATCATTCATATTTCTCTAATCCCTCAAGATATTTGTCCCATAAAATCAAGAAACTTGGCTTTAATATGAGATGCTTTATATCTTCAACTTTAATTTTATCCTTAATTAAACTAAACTCATCTTCTTTAGCCAAGAAATCCTCTATATCCTTATTTAGAGGCTCTAGAATCTCTTCTTTTCCTTTATGTGGTGTAAGTACACCTTTGTCATCTAAAGTGCCGTAAACCTCGTATAATTTAGTCCTAGCCTTATTGATTGATTCAACTTGCTCCTCAATCTTTTTTAATCCTTGTATTAGTTTATATGTTAAATCTAAACCTACTCCTTTTTCTGAGGCTTCTACCGCATTGGTTAACATAATTAAACCTTTGTGATAATCTTCTGCCTCCTTAAATGTGATTGTTTTGTTTTCAAACATTATCTGTTATATTAATTGTTATACATTCATTTTTACTCATCTTTTGGTATAATCTCTTAAATGCTGATGTACTACTTGAACCGTTATTGTTTTGGCTTAGTCCATGAGCATTAGATTTTATTCCATCGTTTAGGAGCAAACAACCATCGCTGTTTGATGTGTCATTTCCAATATGCAAATATACATAGTTAAAGTTTTTTACGTCTTGTATTTCAAAATGGTAATCAAACCAATCAAATTTTGCTCTATACTTTTTAGTTAATCCGCTAAGTACTTCACGTTTTTTGATGTCATAAGAGCCACAAGGTATTCTTGTTTCACCTTTAACTTTTACATCTCTGTACTCATCCTCTAACACAAAGCATTCAAATTCACCATCAACAAAAAGTAATCCTAAAGTAGAATCATTTTGTGAACTAAATCTCTTTAATTCTAAATTCATGCTGATGCCTCCTCAGATGGTTCTACAATAACAAGGCTTAAATCAGTTGCTATAATAGTGTAAACGTAATCATCATCTGCACCCCAAGCATCGTATTGCTCACCACTAATTCCAAGGTTTCCATTTGCTACTTGATGTCCTTCTTCAGTTAGCAATTGCCAATAAAAAGAGGCTGCTTGTCCCAAGGTTACACTTGTTCCTTGTGCTTGTAATTTAACGGCAGTTTTGGTTGTACCATTCTGCCATACATCTATTGGTTCTATTTGTTTCATAATTTACTCTTGTTTTAATAACGTAGGTAATGCTTACCCTTCTAGTGTTTCAATTCTTGATTTTAAATCTTCTATTATGGTTTGTTGTTCTTGGATTGCTTTTACTAATACAGATGTTATACCGTTATAATTAATTGCTTTTTTATCATCATCATTTGTTCTAACAATTTCGGGTATTACTTTTTCAACTTCTTGCGCTATAAGTCCATAATCTTCTTTTAGTTGTAAAATACTATCACTTTTTTTCCAATCAAAAGTAACTGCATTTAATTTTTCTACTTTATCTAAAGCATTTTTTATGGGTTTTATATTTTCTTTTAAAGATATATCTGAAATAGAACCATTTTCAGTTAAAGAACCTGTAATAGTCATATTTCCTGTACTGCCAATTAATTGTAATCGAGATATTATTGCAGCACCACTTGTTGAAGATTTTATAGTATAATTTGGAGAGGCGTTTATTTGTCCTGCATTCATTATAAAACTAAAATCCATATCAGATTCGGGCTCAAATTGATGATAATTTGTTGATGTACCCATATTTATTTGCCCCCCCGATGAGATGGACATTCTTAAATTTCCTTGTCCCGCTAACATCGATCCTTGTCTAGCCTCAAAGATATTTCCCGTACCCGCTTGTTGAACGTATAAAGCAGTATTAGTGCTATTTCTTGTAATTAAATTAGTAGCAGTATTTGCGTTACTTGTTAATATATTTTTTACCGTTACACTACCACTAAAAGTAGCATCACCCCCCGATGAGATGGTGAGTCGATTTGTACCTCCAACTTGAAGAGCAAGGGGTTTATCAACACTTGCGGATACTGAAGAACCGATAGTAAAAATACTATTATCATTAGTTATAAATCCCTGTGCGTTTAGTGTTGTTGATGATCCTTTTATTTCTATTGCACCCCCCGATGTGATGCGCATACGTTCATTTCCAAAGGTAGAAAATGCTAAAGTATTTGCGGCAGGATGCCACATCCCCGAATCGTCATCACCCCCAAAAATCAAACTTGGAGTTGTTTCAGCGCCTACGGGAATATTTACGACACCACTAAAAGTAGCATCACCCGTCGATGAGATGGTGAGTTTTGGAGAGCCTCCTGTTTGAAATTCTAAACCTCTAACTGATCCTGTTCCAACTTTATTTACATTAAAAATTGCATTTGTGCTGCTTTTTTTTAT
>Ga0209716_1000606_pt1 | contig 32747 bp, 21 predicted proteins | sample COGITO_mtgs_1205_FD_184811 | JGI IMG/M metagenome (GOLD analysis project Ga0209716, IMG submission 184811) | Pelagic marine microbial communities from North Sea - COGITO_mtgs_120531 (SPAdes) (version 2) | ecosystem: Environmental > Aquatic > Marine > Epipelagic ...
CAAGAAAAGGGTATACCTTTTGAAGGTTTACTTGCTCAGTTTGAAACTAGGAAAATATTTTCTCAGATTAAAATCGAAAGTGAAAGAGCCTCAAGAGATCTTGCGGAAATTTATGGAGAGCCTTTATGGTGTATTGGTACCGGTATGCGTAATACTCATCTCCGTGCTATTGCTCCTACTGTTTCTAATAGTAAGCTTAGCGGTAATGTTTCACCGGGTATTGAGCCGTGGGCTGCAAATGTTTTTACAGAGCAAAGTGCGAAAGGGACTTTCATTAGGAAAAACCCGACGCTAGTAAAGCTGTTAAGAAAATTAAAAATTAATAATAATGAAACATGGGATAAAATACTGGCTGATGGTGGTAGTGTTCAAAACATTAGTGAGCTTGATGGTATTACCCTGGCTCATGACATACCCGCCAAGGAAGTTTTTAAAACCTTTAAAGAGATCAATCAATTGGAGTTAGTTAATCAAGCAGGTCTTAGGCAGGAATATGTAGATCAATCAGTTAGTTTGAATTTAGCATTTCCTTCTGAAGCAACACCTAAATGGTTGAACAAAGTTCACTTTGATGCCTGGAAGAAAGGTGTTAAGACTTTGTATTATACTAGAACAGAATCTGTTTTGCGTGGCGATATAGCGCAGAAAGCTATGAGTGAAGATTGTTTAGCGTGCGATGGATAAGTATGCTATACACATGCGTATTATGCATATTAAAAAAAGGGCTCTCGTATTGAGGGCCCTTTTCATTTACAGGAATTTGTGGGTATGGTACGCCCAATTTATTTATTCCTTTTTTTCTTTTTAAATCTACTAACTCTTCCTTTACTATTTTTTTCTTTTTGAGCAGCTGTTTTTTCAGCAGGAGTTAACTCGCTCCAGGTTGTAGCTGTTTTGCTATTTATTCTTTTCTTTGGTCTGAATAAGTTTTCACCACCGCTATAGTCTTTATCTCCACTAGGTGTCTGCCATTCTTCTTTAAACCAACGTCTAAGAGATGCCCCCTTTTTGCTTTTTCTAACTTTGCTTAATGGTGATTGGTACATTATTTTATTTTTGTTTTAATCTTAACTACTCCTCTTTTATTTGTTTTAACCTTTGTCTTAACTTTTTTATTACTATTTGTTTTTTTAACAGTAGGTTTAGCTTTGCTAATCTTAGGTGAGGGAGATTTTGTTTTTACAGTTTTAATCTCCGCTTGCTTAGCGCTAGTAAACGTAGCCGGAAGCTTTTCAAGTTTTTTTGATTTTTGCATTTTTTTACTAATAGCTTTTGCTCCTTTTAGTTTTTTACTAGTAGCCCTCATGCCGGTAGAAGCTTTTTTTGTAGGTTTCTGATTGCTTCCTGCTTCTGTTATGCTTGGCAAATTGCCAACTTTAGGTTGTGCAAAGTTTTTTGCAACATTTGCTCCTAAGCTTGCTCCTCCTGTAACCGAAGCTGCTACTCCTTTAATCAATCCTTTTCCAAAGGATTTTAATTGCTTTCTTAAATCTAAATCTCTCATAATTATTATTTTTACTTTTATTTATTATTTTTTACCTTTATTTTTTCTACACTTAGCTATTGCTCCGCTAGCATAAGCCGACGGAAATACCTTATACTGTGCTTTAACTTTTTTATAGCAAGCATCTTTTAATTTGAATGGTGATCCGCATTTAATATTCATAGTTTTTGTTTTAGTATGTCCAAAGGACATTTTGTGATTTATCTTTATCTATATCTACATGTATAAATGTTGAACCCATACCTATTCTTTTGAATCCAACTTCTCTTAATACACCTTCAAGTTTAAACCTGTCTGTAGAGTTTTTACATGCAATGTCAACCGCTAAGCCTTTTAAATGTGACGAATCAGGTTTCCCTCCAACAGATTTATTATGTTCAACTGTTCTAAACCCTGAGTTAAGATTAATAGCTTTACCATATTTTTTACGAGCAATATCTAGCATGCTTATAAGTTCATCACTTACATTTTTACCACTACCTTTTAAGTCTGGAGAATCAAACTCTCCGTAAGTAAAATATTTAAACTTCATTATTTTATACCTTTTTCTTCACCTATTTTTAATATGTATTCTTTTTTCAACTTAGCGCTTTTGATTCTTCTATAAGCGTTAGCTTCTTCTAAGCTTAATTTTGATCCAACTCTTCTTAAATAAGCTTTATATTGCGCTTTTTCTTCTGCTTTTTTATCTTTCTTAGCTTGCTTAGCTTCCATTTTTATAAGATCAAACTCCTCATTTTTAGCACCAACATTCCAAGTTCTCCACCCTAGAGCTAATGCTATTCTTTGCATTTCACTATTTCTATTGTCAAACATTTCAGCCACACCTCTAGCTTCTGCTAAAGCTCTATCTAAAGGTAAATTAAGAGTTGCTGACGCTACATTCCCAATTACACTATATGTTGCAGAAGGATTAAACTTACCGTCTATAGTCACGCTCCATGGGTGTTTCTCCATTACTGCTTTGTCAAATTGGTAAGCCTGTATTGCTGAGTATATTTTTCTAAGTTTAGATCCTATAGCCGGAGATATGTTAGCTGCTTCAAGAAGCGTCTTAGCTTGATCACCTTTAAAACCTTTATCAGCTTCTCTTTTCCAAGTATTGAATGTATTTTTTAAAGTAGTGACAACAGCCCCGTATATACCAGTACCTCTGATAATAGAATCTGCCATACCATTTAAAACTCTAGATGCTTTTTCTTCAAGTTTTTCATCTCTTTTAACTTTATCTTCCTCTTCTTCCTCATCAAAACCAGGTATTAATGCAAATGCAGTCTGAGACAGTGCGTTAAATATAAAATTCATCAAAGCTCCATAATATAGTATCCTAGATATATGAGTCTTTGGGTCCCCACGTCTGTTTATAAGATCCTGACCAGATTTTTTCATTAACCTAGTGTATTGCATAGTCGTGTTCTGAAAAGATAATATAAGACGTCCCGCAACGCTTCGCTGTTGTTGAGACACTAAAGCAGGATCACCTGATTGCTGTGATTCGTCAGAAAGCTTACTCATATCTTCAAAAGCTTTTGTTTCTGCTTCTTTTACATCTAAACCTTGCTTTTTATAAGTATTAACTCTATTTCTATAAAAAGTAGCACCACCTGAAGATATAGCAATACTATCCGCTATTTGTGTTGGTGAAAAACCTATTTTTAACAGATAAGCTATAATTGAACCTATTTTATCTTCCGTGTTTTTAGCTGCATTAGCTATTTCAGATTCTTGTACATCAGATTTTAAACCACTTCTACGTTGTTTTAATTTATCCGAATTGAATATCATAGCCCAATCTTTCCAGTATTGCGGTTGATTAGCAAATGCCAATGCTGCTTTAGCTAGATTATTATCTGACCAATTTAAAAAGTTTGTAACAGAAGTTAATTGTAACAAAGCTGATCTTCTGTTAAAAAACATTATCGTACCTATAGAGTTATTAACCCACTTTAGCCATCTGTTTGTTATAACATCTCCGTTTTGATTAGGGCTATTGCTACCTGTCTTCATAGCGTATATAGCGTTTTCAATAGCAGTTCTTGATGCTTTACCGTACAATGCCTCCACTTTATTTAGATTCTTTTCACTAAATATTATATCAACGTTTTCAATAAACTCTTTTAAATATTCTTTTCTATTTGTTTTTTCAGTTAATGTGTTTAAATCACTTAAGGTTGTTTTTGCTTCCCAGTATTCAGTAGGCGCAGGCCACGTGTCTTGCTTGGATACCAATAATAAAGCATCTGCAAAAGCACTAAGCTCAGGATCATTTGCTACAACGTCATTTAATTTTTTGTTATCTCTCTTAGTAAGACCTGGTATTTCTATACCTGCTTTGTTCCAAAGATAAACACGAACAGCACCGTCATAAGTAAAATCAATACCTGGAACTAGCTTGTTTAATTTCTTTTTAACAGGTTTAAATATTTTAAAAAGAGCTTTAGTGTCGTTCTTTATTGTTTCTCTTGCGGCTTCTACTGCAGCAACACCTTTAAAATAAGGATCCATCAATGCTTCTTCAAAGAATTTTTGATCAGCTTCACCTTGCTTACCTTTACCTGCAAACTTATACTGGGTTAATCCTCTAAAGTCTTCAGCTGAAGGCGAAACAAATATTTTAAACTTACCAACTTTCTTACCTCTTCTTTGCGCTACCCCTTTAGAAAACTCTTTAAAAGACTCTGTACCAGTTTGACGCTCAATCATATCATTAAAGCCCTTGTCTAAACCTTTACTGAATTTAATCTTAGCTTGTTGCACTTTACCTTTCACATCGAAAGTATTAAATACATCTTTAACAGCTTTGACATTTCCTAAATGATCATCAGCAAAGTAAAAATCATTATAACCTTCAGCTACTTTACCAACCATCCAATTAGCTTTTGCCTTAGGATCACCATCAGCTAAACCGGTAATATTTTCTAATGGAATATCTAAACCAAGTTCAGCTAAAAATTCCTGTATAGGACCTGCAGCATCTTGAGGCCTAGCAGTTAAAACAAACACATCTTTAGTACCTCTAGCTTGCGCTATTTTTTTAGCTACTTCAAACAATGGGCCTTTTTTACCATCCATAACCTTGCTAAATTCACTAAAATCAAATATAGCGCCTTCAGCTTGCATCATGCTCGCGTCTTTTGCAAACGTGGCGGCATCTATAGAGCCTTCTGTGCCATCCGGCATTGTATATAGTACATTACTATTAGTTCTAGCTAAAGTATCATCAAAATCAAATACACGTATTTTTTTAGGCGCACTAGAAAAACTAACGGATCTACCGTTATTAATTGCTTTTTGAATAGTGTTTGACCTATCAAGTAATTTTTTACTGGTTACTTTTTCTTTAAAAGGATATGCTAATTTTTTATTGTTTATAATGTTTGCCTTGTTCAACGCAGGCGCTAGCTTAATGAATTGATCAATAAATTTTTGAGAATCTTTCTTAGTAAACTTAGGATCTGTTAATTGTCTTTCTACCAGTTCACCTTGCTTTTCTATAACGTCTGGCTGAAGTTGCAAAGCAGAATCGTCTACTTTAACACCGTACTCTTGAGCCATACTTAAACCTGTGTTTGGATCTATTAAAGAACTTAACCCAATGCCTGATTTTATTAAACGTATTACTGGATCATTAAGCAAGCTATATCCCTCAGGTAAAGTTCCGTCTAATCCAGCGTCATCAATTTTAGCATCATCTTTAACTGATAATTGAGTTTGATAGTAATTCTTTTTAACATAAGGCATTACATCTCCTACCTGATTATTAACTATAGCCCACAACAAAGTTCCTCCTACTGTTGAAGCAGGTGGATTGTGTTCTTCTCTATATTTTTTACCTCTTGTTTGATTTGGTTTTCCAGACAAAGCATATTCAAAAACTTTTGATTTATACTTAAAACCTGCTGCTATTTTTATAAAACCAGAAGTTGCTTGGTACCCTCCTTCGATAATCATTGCAGCAATTTCCTTAGGCATACCACCCGCTACAGCATCCTGTAGTTCATAAGCAACCCTTTCCATAAGTAGCATGTTCTGTTTAAACTTTTCAATTGCTTTTACTCCAAAAAAGTCTGTAGTAACTCTACCTGTTTTGTACACAGAAGCGTCTACTGAATTTTTAGCGGCTAATTTTCTAGCAGCAATATAAGCTGGATCAGACGATCCGTAGTACAATCTATTAGTATTAGCCACTAATGTTGCATTTCCATCACCAACTTTAGCAATAGCTTCAAGCGTGGGAATTTGAATTGTAGTAATGTTTTTTGCTTTATTATACTTAGTTCCTGCTTTTATCCAATCACCATTACTTAAAGCGTACCAAACTTGATTTGGCGAAAATTTTACTTTGGGATTAGCTGCCAGCCATTTGTTTAATTTATTAGCATCAGCTCCTGATTTGCCAGGTCTAGTTCTTATAGCTCCTGAATTTTTTAAAGCACCACCATCAAAAGCTTCTAATGATAAATTGTATTTTATTATTATCTTTTCAAAATCTTTTTGTTTTTGTACTCTGTTTTTATTGTTTATAGCTTGTTTTTCTATACCAATAATTTCATTAACTTTCTTACTTGACCTAGCATTAGCTATTTCTGTAAGCGCTTGTCTTTTACCTTTGCTAAATTTAACCGTGCCTCTTTCAATATCTCTCGACACTAAAGCTACAGTATTATCTCCTAAGATTTCTCCCAAAGCTTCCTGATTATCTTTGAATTCTTGTCTTACATCGCTAACAAAATCCCCGGCTTGCTTGCCTTCAAACTGTCCGATTACGTCTTCGTCTAAATCTTTCTGAGTAACTACTTTATCGTTTTTTAATTCTGAAACAAAAACCTCAAATCCAGCTTCTTCTGCTAATGCTTTTCCTAGTGATTCTCTTTTACCGCGTATAACTTTTCCATCACTTCCAACAAAATTTGCTACAAAATCTTCGTCAGTAATGCTGTCTTCAAACCTGCCATCTACTTCTTTTTGAATAGCTCTTCTAACTATTTGATTACCAGATGTTCCTCCTTTTTTATTAGTAGAAACTTTTTCACGGTCAATTTCTTTACCTACCCATTCTGGATAAGGAACAAACTTTGGTTTAAAAATATCATTACCGTTGCTGTCTTTTTTTCTTTTACCATCACTATCTAAAGCATAAGTACCTCCAACAGATTTTTCTATAGCCGCAGGTATAGCCGATTGCAGATAAGTGGTTGTCATGTTCTCTAAAATAGATTTTTTATTATCTATTAAAAACTTTTGATATGATCCATCTTTAGGATTACCCATGCGATTTATTATCTGCTTAGGTAAAGCTTTTGGATCTTTAACAACATTCCCAATAGCTTTTTTAATTTCTGCTACTAATGGAGTCGTTTGCGCATTTTTACCTTTAGGTCTGTCTGATAATTTTGATTTTAATTTACTTGCTACATTTGCAAGCTTTGTTTTAATTTCACTAGATATAAAACTAGGTATTAATTTAGGATTTGAAATTAATGGCTTATATTTTTTTCTAGTATCTGCTGTTGGTCCAGAATCTTCTTCTGTTGTTTTACCTTGAGCCTCTTTATTATCAAGGTCTGTTTTCTTTTTTTGATCCGCCGCTTTTATAGCTAGTTTTTTAGCAGCATCTAACTTACTAAAGTTTACATTAGAAAAAATAAATTCAGCAAAAGTAACAGGATCGTTATTGCCTGCTTTTTTTCTTTCTGCTGCAGGATCATATCTTACCGCTCTGTTTTTAACACTATTCAATGTTTCAATAAACAAATCCCCTCCACCAAATCTACCTTTGATAATATTGCTAATAATACCATTAGGCTTAAATGCTTTGTCTATTTCGTTTTGTACTTTTTTATTTTCCTTGTATTCTTTGTTGGTTGTAATTTCTTTAGGTACTAAATTATTTATTTGACCTATTACCGATTCTTCACTAGTATCAAATCCTAATGTCTTAGGTTTTGGCTTAGCGGCTTCTTTTTTTCCAGCAATTCTTATTTTTGTTTCTAAGTTGCTTACAAGAGATTGAAACTGTTCTGGGTCATAGTCAAATTCATTTTCTTTCAAAGTATTTAACTCAGTTTGTAAACTTGCTTTACTAAAGCTAACTTTTTTATCAACGTCTGTTGTTGTATCAGAAGTAGGTAAATCTTTTATAACTTTACTTTCTTTAGCTTTCTTAATATCAGCTGTAGTTAGAGTACCGTCTTTTAATTTTTTTCCTAATCCAACAACAAAATTAAATATATCTTGCTCTCCTCTAAAATCAAATTTATAATCGCTACCAAATGTTTTTTGAATCATAACACCAAAAAGACCAGAAATACCTTTTGCTTTTTGTACATTTGTTATCTGATCATCAGCAACATATTCCATGAATCTAGATATTACTTCCGTAGGATCTATATTTCCCGCATCATCATCAATACCGTCTTTTATAAATTTATCGTAAGTTTTTCTATCTGTAGCTTTTAAAGTTGACAAAAGTTGATCACTTATACCTTTAAAGGCAGCATTGTTTTTAGGATTGCCTAATAACATTTCAAAAGCCTTGTGACCTACTTCATGTGTTTTAATATACTTTCTTTGATTTTTTACTTGGTTTTCAACAATAGCAATCATGGTACCACTAGCTGGATTCCAATAGCCATCATTGCCGTTTTTTAGCTTTAATATTATTTTCTTTTTATCTTCAGAATCAATTGTATCGTCATTATTAACTTCAACTATAGCTTCATCTATAGTTTCTAAAGATTTAAAGTTTTTAAACAGACTTGAATTACTTCTACCTAGTTTTTTGTTTTCTACTCTAATTTTATCTCCAAAATAAAGATCATAAGCTCTATCATTTATATCTTCTTTACTTGCTTGCTTACCGTTTCTTTCACCAGACAACATAGCGTCTGCGGTGTCTAAATATTCCTGAGATTCAGATCTATTTAACCCTTTAAAAGCAGCCCATTCTGTACCATTCTTAAGCATGGTTTCATCTTTAACCGCTTCGTTTCTTGCTTTAACCGCAACATCGTATTGTGATTTTACTTCAGCTATTAATTGAGCTCTTTCCTTGTTGCTTATATTAGGGTTTTTTTGAATTTCTATTGCTATATTTTCTAATTCAGCCTGTTTGTTTATAATTTTTACTACTTCGTTTTTTGCGCCTTCTGTTAAATTATTAGTTACAATTACTTCTTGCTGCTTAATTTTATCTGCAAGCTGAATACTTTTTTCTTCAATAGATTGTTTTAGTAAATCCTGTTTCCCTTTTAAAATAGACTTACTTTTATCAGATAAATTGGAATTTGCAAACAAGTTTAGGTTTAACTTTTTGTTTAAACCATCTAACTCATTTTGCATGGTTCTAATTTCACTTCTAGTTTCATAGGTAGAAAACTGAGAATTGTACATTCCTTTAAGAAATGGTATTGCCGCAAAAGCAAAACCAAAAGCTAAACCTGAGGTACTCGCGTGGTCCATGCCTTGCATAAAAGGTTTACCGTCTATCAGATTCTGTACTCCAACCGTTGCAGCTTCACCTGAGGCTTCTAAAATAGGCTCATATATAAGTCCTTTATATTGGGTTTTTGCGTATTCCCTCATGGAATTATTAACAACAGACTCCTTACCGTTATTCATCCAATTAAGCTTAGCTCTTTTTAAAATAGGTACTGTAGTTACTTGAGCAAAAAGACCTTCTGCTAAACCGTAGCCTAAACTTGTTGCCCATAATTTAATAGGAGAATACTCGGCTGTACCTGTAGCTATTTCATTTTGCATATCCATCATCTTGCCTCCAGCACTAGATGCTCCAATTACATAAGCGGCAGAACCTCCAGAAGCAGCCATAGCTAAAAATATAGGTAATTGATTTGCTACTTCTTGCGCTATAAATTTACCTGTATTTCCAGGTGTAGAAAAAGCTTCATCAAAAGAAACATCTCTTTGATACGAATCTCTAATTTCTTTTGTGTATTCAACGTAATCTGATCCCAGTTGAGCTACCTTTTCACTTTGCCCTAATGATAATATATTTAATCCAAGCATTGTTGTGTTTACAACAATATCTTGAAAACCTAGCCCAGCGTTTACAGCGTATTTTTCTACAAGCTCGTAATTTTTAGCAGTAGCTTCCATCGCAACATCAATATCTGATATGTCGCCTATGCTTTCAGCCATTTTGATTCTTTTATCATTATAATTGCTTATGTTCGCATTTTTTGCGTCTTCTAAAGCCATCATTATATTATAAAAACTTTTAGGTAACAAAACCTCTTCGTCTAAACCAAGAAGCATGTTTAACTTTGGGCTATTTATTTTTTCCTTAGTATCTTCAGGTATTTCTATATTTAGCTCGTCTATTATAGGTTGCAGTTTATTTTTTTGTTGAGTAATAAAATCATCAACACTTTGATTTTCGCTAGGAGTTGCGCTAAAAACATCTACAGCAGCCTGTTGTTGCTTTTGATATTTATTCGCTCCTTCTTTAGCTATTTGAGCCTCTTCATTATTTTTATTATAAGCTTTAGCTTCCTCTTTCTTAACAAAGGTTTCGCTAGCGTATAAAAATGCTTGAGCTTTTTCTGTGTTAGAAGATGCATTTATAAATTTAGCTCTGGTTTCGCGTATTGCTTCGTTTATATCAGCTTGTTTTAAATTTTGTCTTACGTTTATTTTTGCTTGTGCTTCTAAGTTTTCTTTGACACCTTTTCTTTCTAGCCTATTTATTTCTTGAGCTATTTCTTTTTGGTAAGGGTTGATTGTTTCTGTAACAGTAGTACTGGTATTAAATCCTCCTACAAATATTTTTTTATCGTAAGGTTTAAAAAGATCTGGGTTGACTATATATGCTTGTTCCGCTTCAACTCTTGCTTTATTTATTATAGGGTCTAATTCGCTATTTTTCCATTGCTTGTACTTTGCGATCATTTTATTTTTAGACCTAGTCCACTTAGGTAGATCTAAATATGATTTATTTTCATCTAAAAATTTTTCAATTTTATCGTTGTTCATGAAAGACCCATCAGATTCCAATTCTAAGATTTCTGAATATATATATTCCCCTGTTTCAGGGTTTTTAATTCTAGCTCTTAAAGCTTCGCTTCCAAGCACTGCATTTACATCACCCTCTTGTACTATATCAATTTCTTCAAAATCAACTCCAGAGCCTTCAAATAGCTGGTTAAGTGTTGGCCTGACAACCTCTTCTTCTTGATTATATATTTTAGTATTGCCTGGGTTAAGATCAAAACTACTTGTTTTTTCACTTAAGTCTATGCCTTTAAATGAATTATTTAAACTTTCAAAAACTTTTTCATTTGAAGTAGCTTTAATAGCTATTTCTTCAGTACTTGAACTTTGCGGTGTTGTGTTAAAAGCAGCGGCATATTCATCAAAAGTATCTGGATACCCTGGCTGGCCTGCTTTAGTTTCTAAATAAGTGTCTTCATATACTATAGCGCCAGGTCTATCTCCTTTACCTTTAAACTCTATAAATCTAGGTGCAGGATCTGGTGAATCCAAAGAAGTATCTACCGATTGTGATTCCGTATCTTCTGGTTCTACATACTCCGCTTGTGATGCTGTCATTGGTTGAGACACCACATCTGCATCCGCTGCAGCGTCTTTTTGAAAAGTTGGATCAAGCAAATCGGCGTCTTTTATTTTAGGTTCAGGATCTTTTGTAACGTCTTCTGACTGCAGTGAGTACCCTGCTGCTTTAGCATAAACTTCAACGCTTACCCCAGCTTCTTGGGCTAGATTTTGCATTTCTTCAACGCTTACTTTATTACCTTGTTGATTTGTATACATGCTTTATTTGTTTTGTATTGTTATTTAATTTAATTATTAGTCTGTAACTGTAACCATTTCAGACCTCATTCCAAGTATGTTTTTACCTATGTTTTTACCACTATCATCAAACAAAAACACATTTACTTTTTTAGATTTTCCTATATCCATGTTGTTGGAGTCCCTTGGAGGAGGTAATTCATAATATCTATTATCCCCTTCACCTTTAAGTACCCACGTGTCTTTTGCTGATACTTTAATTTTAGGAGCTAGCTTGTCTATAGCTTTTTGGTAAGGGGTTTTTTCTTTCGATGTTTCTTTTATTCTAGCAACAATTTTTTCATCTTTTCCTAATCCCATTTCATCTATTAACATTTCTGCATACGCTATTTTAATTTGCTTAAGTTGTGGGTCTATTACATTACCTTGCTTATCCATATCCCACATAGCTTTGTCAGGATCTATTATGGAAGGATCTTTTACAGTTTTTCCGTTTTCGTCTTTAATATAGCCCAGCATTTTATTATTACGCAATCTTATAGCTGAATTTGCTCCTAAACCTTCAATATAACCGTCAGATAAAGCTCTAATATCAGCTATCAATGCAGCTCTGTTAGGAAATTGTGACTTAATGGTTTCCTTTGTATCCTTATTAAAATTTGATTGAATTTTTTGATCTTTAAAGTAATCATCATTTCTTTGTTTAACAGCTGCTTTAATACTTTGCATGTTTTCAGTGGGATTAGGTACTATATAATCCGTTATATTCCCTCCGTTAGCATTAGTACCTATTTTGTTTCCATCCGCATCATAAGACGTAACTTTAGTCATTAACCCACCTGTTTTTGGGTCATTGTAGAATGAACCAACAGAGCTACCAGGGGTTGCACCTAGTTTACCCTGAATAGCTAATCTTTTTATAATATCTTTATTTACAAACTTACCAAACCCTCCATATTGACCAGGTCCTGCTTCAAAACCGCTTTGAAGTGTGTCCATATCAGCTTGATCTTCTACTGCTTGCCGTTTAATTTGAGTTCCCATATTAGCCAAAGAAGACATTTTTAAAGCATCTTCAGCTGAAAATTGTAAAGGATATTTAAGAGACTTCATATATAATTCACCATACTCGTCTATACCTTCCATAATAGCACTAGCCCAGTCAGTTCCACTATTTTTAACATCTTCTGCGTTGGCGCTATTAGCTATTTTTGCTTGAGCTTGAATAGTTTTTCTATAAAAAGCTATATTCTGTTCTTCATTTTCCCTTAATTCTTTTTGTCTTTTTTCCTCTTTTGCTTGCTGTGTTTTTATTGCACCAACAGCTGAACTAGTAACAGATTTAAGCATATCTCTAACATACTGTCCTGATTGTGTGTCTACTACTTGTTTTGGATTTCTATAACTCATGTTTTAATTTTTTATGATCATTTTGCTCCGTAATATGCACCCGCAATAGAAGTTAAGCCTCCAATTGCACCTGTAATAGCTCCTGTTCTGTCTGAAGCTGCCTGAGCCTGTCTTGCTTGTGCTCCTGCTAGTTGAGTGGAAACTCTATCTAATTTAGCATCTTCTCTGTTTTCTTGTGTTTGAAATTCAAATTGTCTACCTTGCATTTCCATTCCTTGCACTCTACCGCCTTCGCTGATTTGCAAACCTTGAACTCTTTGTTGTTCGGCCATTCTTTGCTGTTGCAATTGTTGTTCTCCCTGAGCTCTTAGTCTTTCATTTTGAGCTTCTTGTTGTTCTATATTTGCTGAAACTCCTTTCTTGCTCGCTAAAGCCGCTTGCGCTAAAGCCGTAGCTCCTCCAGCCCCTGCTCCTGTTGCTCTTATAGTGTCCAAAGTATTAGCTAGTGCTATATCAGCTTGTTCAATTTGTATTTCAGCAGCTTGTGTTGCTACACTTAGGTTAGCCATTGGATTTGTTAATTGTCCGCTTAAATCTTGCGCTAGCCCGCTTAAATTTGAAACTCCGTCCGCGGGGTTTATTATTGCTTGCCTGTTGTTTTCTAAATAATTTAACTTTCTAGTAAGTCGCGCTTTTTCTCTTCTAGCTGCTCTTTCTCTTTTTTTAGCTGCACCTCCTCCAATAATACCGCCAATTACATTAAGCGCAGCGCCCGCAATAGCAACTCCTATTGGAACAAGCGCTTGCTGGACATTACCTTGCCCAAATAAAAATATTTCTAAAAATTCTATCATGTTATTTGTTTTTATCTTCCGTATGTTGATCCTACTGCGAACAACTCTTTTAATCCACCTGGATTTGTAGTAGTATCTGTTTGCATTGTTACTGTTGTATAATAAGCTTTTATACCTGTATTACTAGGTCCGGATAATACTTGACCAGGTAAAGGGTTTGGTGAATTATTTAATATAGGGGCAACATATCTGTTTTGTTTTCTATCAAACCCAGCTCTATAAGGAATATTGCTTTCAAAATATAAACCTTCATTGTAACTATAAATTCTACTATATATGTTAGTATATGTATCTAATACAAATGTAGCATAAACTCCAATAGCGCTTCCGCTATTTATGTCTATTTGTTGCACATCTCCTGGCTGATATCCAAATCCAGGATCAATTATAGATATTTGGCTTACACCACCGCCACCGCCTACAACTATATTGACTTTCATTCCAACACCAAATCCATCTGTTGAAGTACCTACATTGTTACCTGTAACATAAAACCCGCTTCCACCGTTTGTTATAGTAAAAGTTGCTGGATCAGCAGTGCTAGTTCCTTTCTCACTATTATTAACCCATACTCCGTTGACAAAATCTGTACCTGTATCATCTGAAATTAAAGATATAACTTCCCATCCGCTCGTGCCTTCATAGTCTATTGTCTTGAATGTTTTTACTCTTGTAGGATCAGGATTTAATATTAGTTTAACAGAAGACTTATTATCTGTACCGTAAAAATTACTTCTATTAACAGCGGTAGAATAGTGTTTCCATACCGATGTACCGTTGGTTGTGAAAAACTGACCTTGCGAACTAAACCCGCTACTTGGATTGTAGTCATAAAAACTAATCCAACCATTAGTGGCTTCTTCAAAACCTAGTGTATTGTAATTATTATTATTAGCTTCTTGTAAAGATATTATGTAATTTTTATTATATATATCGTAAGAACCTATTATTTTTCCAGTTGTTCCAACTAAAGATAACTTATCTCTAAAGAAATCGATCATTCCGTAGTTAGATATTTCAGTTATACCATCTCTAGATAATCTTAATACAGCGTTTCTATTACGATCAGCAAAATATTTTTGATATCCGTAAACAGCAAAAGATTCTGGGTTAGTTGATATTCCATATTCTCCAGCATAAGCGACTATTTGACCTATAACTAAATTAGCTGTAGTTGTTATAGCAGATCCTTCTGCTGAATATATTGCATCTTTGTCTATTAAAGCTCTGTTTACTTTATCCTCTTGAAATATTATTAAGTTTGTATCTTCAGCATAAAGCTTTTGTATACTTCCCCCGGCTGGATCAACACTTCTAGTTGTTTCCTCAGCTGTACTAAATTGATTAGACTGGTTTACACCTGTTCTAGAATTAAATACTCCTGAATATATTAATGAATTTTTTCTACGTTGCTGTGCATCGTTATCTTCTACGATATAAGCTTTTACACCTAAATCTGTTGATACATTATTATAACCTCCTCGTATTCTAGACTCTTCTATATACCAATCTTCTTGCACTATGCTAGTGGTTGGAGTTGTATAATTTGTAGCTCCTGTTTCACCATTACCTATAGGAAGATCAGCTAATCTCTTCATGTAAAATGAGTTAAAATATCCTACTTCTAATGTTATTGGCATATTATATTTATTACTTGTTTTTTTCTTTTATTACAACGGAGCATCAGTACATGAATTACTCGGATTTGATCTAGGATAATTCGCATCTTCAAAATCAACTGTAAACTTAGTGAATTGATCATCTGGAGGACCTAAAGAGCATTGGCCACCAGTTATTGTTGTGGTTAAAACCCTATATTCTCCAGCAACATTAAAAATCTTTGTTATAGAAACAGCAGCATCAACTCCTACTTGTAATTCTTCGTTGTATACAAACTCTTGTTCTCCACCTATAAGCTCAGTAGCTTGACTCCAGCTACCAGATCCAATAGGTTTATATTGGATCGTAAATCCAATAATATCATCTTCTTGCCCTGCACTACCGCCTGCATTAGTAAGAGTACATGTTATAGCCACCGCTCCTTGTTCCAGAGCTCCTGTTGTATGTGTTACCGGAGGCAATGATGCACTTCCATCATTTTTAGCAAGTACATTATAAATGTTTCCGTCTATTTTACTTGTAGCTGGATATGTTACTGTTTTCGACGGACCTACTACCGTTTGCGGCCCCAAATTAACTAGCGTGCTACTCTTTAAAAATTGGACTTGTAAATTATCTCCACAAGTAGTAATCGGTGTAAACGAAGCCCCTCCGCTTCCTTCACATAAAGCTCTGTTTACTCTAGGTTCTCCAACTTGGAAAGTTACGGTTGCTGTATCTGATAACTCATTAGGTGAGCCATTACCATTAAGATCAGTTACCTTGACTATCACATTGTAAAGCGTATCGTCAATTAATTCTTCAGTAGAAGTTAAATCACCTGTATTTTCATCTATAGAAAAATCTGTTCTACTCGGATCTAATGACCATGCTAATTCTCGAGTATTAACACTTGTTTTTGCGCTACCGTTTACAGCTGCTAATGTATTTATTATAATTTGGTTTGCTTGCGTTGTTCTATTTGTAGGTTGTGTAAATGCACTTATTACAGGAGCTGAATTTTTTAACGATATCTTTGGTAATATTATAGTGTCAGGAAAAGTTCCAGCACCACTAGTATAAGTTGTGTTAGCTGTTATAGTATATACGCCTGTATAACCTAAATCTACAGTGGTATCATAAAAAAATGTAGTGTTAGTTTTAATTTCAAAACTTGTTCCGTTTTGTGTTATCGTAAAAGGAAGGTTATTAGGATCTGAAGCTATATTATTTCCATCTATTATACTTATACTATCTATATTAACAAGAGAAGCATTTATAGCAGTCCCTGCGCCGTCTAAAAACTGGAAAGGTGTTCCTACTATAGTTGAAATTGCTGCATTTTCAAAAAAGTCAGCAGCTGCAAAATTAGAACTTGTTAATCCTCCATACTCAGAATCAACTAAAGCATTTAATTCTGCTAAATTTCCAGATAACGACGTTTCAAAAAATATATCTAATAAAGATTCAACTGGCTCTGTTTCAGCTACGGATAAGAAAGGTACCATAGAAAATACAGGACGATCAGGAGGCGGGGGCGGAGCGTTTACAGAGAAGGTAGTAACATAAGCACCTATTGGATTATTTATATTTTCTGATTGATTGCCTTTCATAACAAAAGGGTTTGAATCTGCACTGTATAAAGGTGCATCTGGTCCTGAAGTTCCCCAAGGTATAGAACCTGTAGGTTCAGGTGTTTCATTTACACCTGATATAGCACCGCCGTAAGGAGGATTCTCATACTCATAGACACTTAATATCTTAGATTCTCCATACTCTCCTTTTTGCGCGTCTGGCTTGAAAGGTATAGCTTGTATTTCCATGTCTCTGACTGTAGCTATTTGTATAACCTCTTGCTCTATTCCAGCTGGATAGTACTGAGCGTTCCATGCTTCAGTTTTTGGATATATTGCACCGCTTTTATTATTTATAAGCGGATTATTAACTCTAATATATAGACCTTCATCACTTCCGAAATCTCTATCATTAGGGCCTACTTCCTTTAGATTTCTAGGTATTTTATTTACATTGTCACCTAAAAGAGTTGTGAAAAAACTTTTATTTCTTTCATTATTTTCAGTAACAGGATAGCCGTTAACAAAACCAGGTAAATAAACATTATAATATTCTTGTTCTGTTTGCTTTACTACTATTTTGTAAGAAAACCAACCTAAAGGATTATCAATAGAATATATACCAGGAGTTCCTGTAGCTGGATTGTAGGTTGACTGTACAGCTTCATTTAAAGTAACTACTAAAGCATCTCCTAGCCAATCTAAAATTGGGGTAGCGGTTTGCTCGGCTAAGTTGTTGTAAGGATTAAAAACAGTAGATCCAGATATGCCCGGAACATTGTCATAAGATGATAAAATAACATCTGATTGTCTACCGTATCTGTCTGAAAGTACAAAGCCTACTTGATACGTTCTGTTTTGTTTTAATTGATGTTTTGGAAATTGAGTATAATTATCAAACTTTATAGATTTGTTACTAGCGTTTGCGCTAAAAGCTATTGAGTTCGGCCCTGTGTGTCTGTCTAAGTAATTTCCATAAACTATTCTGTTACCTATAACTTCTTGAGCAAGAGCTCTTACTGGAACTCTATCTGATACCCTAGTTACTTGATTGCTGGGTAATGTTTTATATGGCTTCGTAGAGCTATAATCGTAGTCTAAAAAGTATTTAGTATTTATACCGTGAATAGCATCGTGAAATGCTATTGAGGAAAAGGTAGGTGATGGATTAGACAATTGTACTGTTTCAAGTACTTTTACCGCTAAAGCGTCAGACTCTTTATATAATATATCAATATCTGTTATTTTAAAGTTACTGATTAAATTTTCTGGTGTATCTTCCATTACTGGAATTCTTAGCAATATATTGTTTATGTTATTTTCAAACCAAGCAACTATAGTAGATTTATAAGCGTCATCCATATCTTCTGTAGGAGATAACAAGCCTCCGCCAAATTGACTGTATTGTTTTGGTATAAACATAGGTTGGCTAAAAGGCGCCATTAAAGAATATTCGTTATCTTCAAATTTAAACCTATAACTAAACCTTACAAACTTATCCTCTAAAAAATTTTCATCACCTTTCCAATTAGCGTCATAATCAGGGTTATCGCTTATTGATATAACATCTGAATCAGCAGTTGTAGTTTCTTTATTTAGTTTTATAGATATAGATTGTGAAGGTGTGACCGCGTCATTGTCTAGCACCTCAACAAAAGAAACTCTAGTATCAGGATCTATTCCTGGCCCACTAACTAAATCACCTACTTTAGGTATTCCGTTATTACCGCTGTATAAAAAATCAACATCAGCTCCGGTTGCGCTTATAGTGTATACAGCTGTTATTGGATTAGGTGTTGGTAAAGCCGGAGAAGGAATAATTGTTACAGCACCTGAAGAATGATTAGACATAAATAATCTATTCTTATTAGTCATAGAAGGTCTGCTGAAATCTAAAGGAGTACCATCTATTATAGTAACAGGAATAGATAATGTTAATGTGTTTGCTGCAACAGGAGGAATAGCTAGCGGATCTACAGCAGGTTTTCCTATAACTGTAACTAATTCTAATATTTGTTGTGCACCAAGTTTTACTTTATCAGTAACAATATCACCTACTTTTATACCGGTAGAATCTGCTACAACTATAGTATCGGAAGCTGTAACGTCCCCATTTAAAGTTGTTTGCACCCTCTCCATAGCTAGTATTGGCTCAAAGGGAGCATATTTAGCTACAGATATTTGATCTTCTGTTGTGTAATGAGATGAATTACTAGTTGCTAAAGAAACATTTATTTTTCTTGGTTGGTTTAAATTGTCTGTCCAAAACAATAAATTTTCAATTAAATTTATACCAGTTATTATGTACCCTTGATTAAAATTTAAAAAACTACCTTGAACCAGTATTAAAGGGGGGTTTGTTGAAGACAGGTCTACACTTACTATATAACACTTAGCTGTTCCTGGAGCCCTAGATTCATCACCTGGATTCCAATCAGTAGCCATAAAGTAAGCCATGTTTGAATTCTCATCAATAAGTTTACCAATTATTTCTGTTGTAGCAGGCGCTCCTATGGAGGTTAAACTAGATATAGCTATATTACCTAAAACATTTTCAAACTCACCCACTGTAGACCCTTCTGATCTACTTATAGATAAGTTTCTAGCTTCTCTATATTCACCATTAGGCACAATACGAGAGTCAAGATCTTGGTTCATTTTCCCCTTAAGAAAAGTATTTTTAACTTCAGCCATTTAATTTTAGTGTTTAATCCATTTAGATTTACCTCTCATTGTTTGAACTATTTCGTCAAGCTTAATGTTTGATAATCTTATTTTAGCATTTCTTAATTTAGAGCTTCTTTCTTGCTTTAATCTTCTAACTATATATTCAGGTTGATTTATTCTGGAAGCTACAATAGCATGGCTTATATGAGCATATAAGGCTTCTTCAGCCATCTTTGGTACTTTAGTGTCTTCATCGTAAGCTAATCCATCAGAAATGTATTCCAACACTATCAACTTATTAGCTAAGTTACTTGAAAAAGAAAACTTTCCTTCTCTGTGATTTATACCAAACCATCCGTTGATTTGGGAATATTGAGGATCTAACCCATACTGTTGACCAAGAGCTCCGTCTATTCCATTAAATCTACCATAAGCATCAAAAGCAATATAAGCATTGTCAATAATTTCCCTACCGTTTATTAAGTTATCATTAGCCTTAGCCCATCTTTCTTCTGTTATTGAAGTTCCTTCTAGATTTTCGCCAAAATTATCTTGGGTAGGTAAGCCTAAATTATCTTGTAATGGTGTTGAAAAAGGATTTATAGTTAAATTGTTAGCTGGATATATAGGTCTTTTTACACCTAAATGATCTATCCATGACATCTTAACATAATTTACATAGTCTTGAGGTATAACAACGCTTAAACTAGGGGGGATGTTTAACTCTTGAGACTTTATACTATTTAATGTATCATAACTAAATTCCTGTAAACCTCTTTTAGCATGAAATATAATGTCGGTTCTTTTGCAGCTTGGTATTAATTTACCAGTACCTACATAAGCTACCTGAAAGTTATTTATAATATCTCTAAGTTTTATATAAGAATAACTATCGTAATTGTCTTCAACAGCTTGACCAAAAGCATCTCTGTTCCCGTATTGACCTCCGTTTAAAGATTTTAATTGAACTACTATACTTGTATTAGCTGCTAAGTTTCCATCTATAGTTATTACGTTATTAGCAACTGTGTATGGTAACACGTACTCGGTATATGTTAAAACACCTGGTGCAGCGGTATATAGTTTAAAATTATTTAAAGCATAGTTAGTTTGTAAAGGATCACTGCTACCTAAAACTAACTCAGTATCAAATGTAGTTGTAAATGACTGGCCAAGACCGGCTGCAGATAGAAACCTTTGAGAGCCTGCATAGTACTGCTGATTACTTTCAGTTATTAATCCCATGTGTTATTATGATTTTTCGTTTATGTCTTCTTGTTGTATTTGTTGCGATGCTACTTGTATTATAGTAGGATCTTGTATTATAACTCCTGAGTACAATAATATACCTGTTATTAGATCTACTTGCTCTGATACATGAAGTTCAAAATTTGTAGATGATGATGGATTATATAAGAATTGACCTAAAGATCCAATAGAATATCCCCATTGTGGTTGATTAGGTTTCTTTATATAAGAAACACTGATATCAGAAGTTATAGTTGTAGGAAAAACTTGTAGCTTTTCATCTTCATATAAAAATATAGGTTGAACTTTTGTAGCCGCTGTTAATGGCGATCTTTGAATTAAATAAAATTCATTACGTTCTACCATTTGAACTAAGGTATCATTTTTGTATATAACTGTACCTAGTCTGTAAAAATCAGATGGATATAATTCCGCTATTATAATATCATTAATAGCAGGAGCAGTAACAAAAGTTATGTTATTTGATGTTGTGTTAAAAGAATATTGTGCTGGAGATGTTTGTAGTACTCCATTTTTAAAAACTTTAATTAAAGCATTTTGTGATTGTGAAGGAGACCAGTTAGTTACATTATATATTGTATTTGTAGCTGGATTTGGTAAAGCCGGTACTGTAAATGTTTGAGTAGATGTTGCAGTAGTGGAAGTTGTTGGTAAGTTAAAATAAGGCGTAGCAAAAGTTGCTGTACCTATTCTTTTAAAAATATCTAGCTTTTCTTCTAGATTTTTTACTCTATTAGCATATTCGCTATCGTTTTCTGGTATACGTAGTTGCTGGTTAAGATCGCTCATATATTTTTCAAATATACCTAACTGAACTTGATTACCAACTTTATTAAATTCGTCTGGAGTTATGTACCCTCTTTGTTGCTGATTAAGTATTAGCAACACAGTTTTATAAACTAAATCTACGTTTATAGCCATTATTTTGTTTTTTTTATTATAATATAACCGACCACTTAATGCAGCCGGTATATTATATCATTACATGTTAATCTAAGTTTTTCTCTACAGATCTGAATACTTCAACACCCTCATCGGTCTTAAAATAAGCAGCCATAGCAGAATAAGGATTTTCATCGAAAGGAACTGTCATTAGTTTTCTTCCATTAGATCCCCAAGTGAATGTTCTTTGATCTTGTGATAAAACTATTATTCCAGCTTCTTGAGCTCTAATAGCTACATTCCTAAGATGTACATTTTCATCATTAGCAAGTTCTATAAACAAAGCAGGATTTCTTCTAGCAAACATAAGCAAGTCTCTTTTAAGCTCCTTAGAACTCATGTTACCAACCTCAGATCCAATTTCAACTCTCATTATTGCTTCAGCCTGGTCAATATCTATATCTCTAGCCGCGTTTACAGCATCGTTTTGTAAGAATAAAATATCTAAATCATCTTCAGCTTGTTCAACAGCGCTAAACTCTTCGTATAATTTTCCTTTTAAAGGATGATACAGGCTTAACAATAGTTGTAAGTTTTTTTGTTCTTTGCTAACTTTTAAAGTTCCATCTGAAAATCTAATGTGACCTAAAGTGCATTCTCCTTTTTGCTCATCAACTAATGGTGAGTCTTGATTTGTAGCATATCTTATTTCTCTTTGCTTTCCAGTTTTAGAATCAAAATATAACAAAGAATGTTTCTTTGTATGTTTACCTGGTATTGTTAAAGTTAAAGGTGATTTATTACCTTTTAAATAGTATACTCTATCTTTTATTTCCCAACTTGGTTTTGTTGGTTGTTTTTTCGTAGGGGTTTCTACCACTACTTCTTGCTGAGGAGCAACCTCAACTTTCTTTGCTGGTGCTTTTTTTGCAGCCATAATATAATATAATTAAATAATTTGTAAGTGTGACAATAGCTAGTATATATTAATAGTAGTAGGCTATCGTCGTATAAAAGTAATAATTACCCCCGTAGTTATTACGAGGGTAATATTACATTAATTTTGAATCCTTAGATTCCTTTGAATAATACAAAGTTGTTAGCAGCTTGAGTGATCAAACATCTTTCAGATAGGAAGTTTACTTCCATAGCATCTAAAGTAGATGTTGCAGCACCACCGGCAGAGCCAGTTAACCAAGATTTCATTCTTCTATCATCTGATTGAGAAGCTCTATATCTTACGTGTAAGAAAGGTCTTCTGATGTTAGTTCCTAATACTTGATCATAAACTGTAGAAGTTCCAGCAGGTACTAATACTCCTTCAACAGAGTTGATACCATTGATTCCTCCACGAGTTGATGCATCGTTTAAGTATTTCCAGTCAGTTTTGTAGAAGTCGTAAGAACCTCTTCTGAAACCAGAGAAACCTAAATTTAAAGCCATTTCCTCAGAATTTTCAAATAATCCAAAAGCAGTACCTCCAGCGAATCCACCAGAAATAGAAGCTAACATATCGTCAAAGTCCAAAGATGTTTGTCTTTGTAAGAATAACATGTTTTCTTCGATAGCTCCTTGAGTATCTAAGTTCTTTAAAATAGCATCAAATTCATCTAAACCAGCAGCAGCAGTAAATCCTACTTCTACGTTTCCACGTGTTTGAATAGCAGAGAATAAACCTTCAGATCCTGGAGATGTTGTTGGTACAGCAGGTAATTGATTATACTCAGCTTCTACCATACTCATTTCTAAATAGTCTTCAAAACGTAATCTAGTTTCAGATTGAGCTTTTAAATACCATAAGTATCCTGATGTTCCATCTTCAGTCGCAACTTCTACCCATCCGATTTGTGCCATATCAGAACCATTTACTACGTATTGGCTTCTTAATATGATAGGAGAGTTAGAAAATTGAGTTAATTGAGGCTCAACAGAGATACGCCCTTGATTCGCTCCACCTGCAGCAAAAGCACCATCCATGCTTTGACCTTTTTGGTATTGAGAACCGTATACAAACACTTTACATCCAACCGCTGCTAGAGCTGCAGTTATTTGAACATTATCAAAAGGCTGTACTACAATATCAGTTGCAGCAATAAGAGATCCAGCGTAAGCTCCAGAATCAGTTACTAATGCTTTGCTTTCTTCTCCTGTTGCAGGATTTAAAAATACAATAGTATCATTGATTGAGATAACATTCTGTAATCCAGCTGTTCCAGGAGCGAATAATGTAATAGTACTAGTCGTACCAGCACCATTTACAACTCCAACACCTTGATAAGATATATGTAATCTGTTTTGTTCAGACCAAATTACTTGATCACTTGTCATTGGCATTTCAGCGCCAACCATTCTTAAGAATCCAGATAACGTTCTGTTTCCATAACGCTCTACTTCTTGTTCATAAATTTCTGGTAAATACTGTTGAGCGAACGTGTTTGTATCGCCAGCTCCTGCACCACCGTTAAATTGTAGGTAGTTACTGTTTAAAATCTCTTGCGACTGCGAAGGGATTAAACTACCAAATTGAGGACTTAAACTCATAATAATAATTTTTTAGTTAAATTTTTTTGTTTTTATTTTTAATCTTGAAGAATCTTGACCGCTTATAGACCTAACCTTTAAACCATTAATAAATTTACCTTCTTGCACCTGTCTAGGTTGTGCGCTTGGGTTTTTAGATTTACCTATAATATCTTTGGTAGCATCTGATTTCCCTTGCTCATAAAAGTGATTGATAATAGTATCTGCATTAGATGCCATAAACAAAGCTTTGTGATAACCTTTAGTGTCTGTTACTTTACCTTCTTTGTTTAGAAACTTTCCTACAAAGTTGTTAATGTTAGACTGGTCTTCTGCGACTTTACTTGGATCCTGTACTCCATACCTAAACTTTTTTCCACTAACATCAAATTCAAAACCTTTGAATTCGTTATTGAAATAGTTATTAGTTTGAGATTTAAAATCCTCATGCTGTCTAGTAGCTGTTTCTTGATCTTCATTGTAACGGTTGAAAAAATCCATAGCTTTTTGTTGTTCCTGAGTTACGCCGGGTCTCAACTTGATTTCGTCGTAATATTTACTCTTGGTTTCTTCCAAAAAGTTTTTAGCTTTTGCAACTTCTTCTTTAAACGCAATTTTTTTCTTGCGTATATCTCTTTCCTCGTCTATATCTTCATCGTAATCGTAGTCTTCTAATAGTAGGCTAACGTCATCTGATTCTAAATAAGGTTTTGTTTTTTTATAGTATTCTTTTAATAGTGTTTTATCATCAACAGAAGAATAGTCTGCATTTAGTCTAACGTAGTCTTCAACAGTTCCTCCAGTATCCTCCATAAAAGCAACTAGCTTTTCAACGTTTTCTGGTAAAGGCTTACCTAAAATTTTTTCATCTCTTACTGCTTCTTTTGCTTCTTGAACTACTTGCTTTACTTCTTCAGTTATTTCTTGCAGCGGCAAATCTTCTTTAACATCTTCAATGGGCCCTGAGTTTCCTTGTCCCACTTCTTGCAATCCCACTTTGGGTTGTTCTGTATGTAACACGCCGCTCTCTGTGCTTTGCTCTTGAATGGCATTCGCTTCTTGTTTTAATTCGTCTTTAGATATAACAACTTTTGTTACATCTGGCTCTAAATTTACTAAAGGTTCTTTAATATTAACCTTTACTATTTCAGGCGCTTTGTTTGATAATTGTTTTGGTCTTTTGGATTTTCCTTTTAAACTAAAGTCTCCTTCCTGCTTAACAGGTTCATTTGTTTTTGTTTCTGACATAATATAATATAATTAAATAATTGTTTGCAATTTTAACTAGGGCCAAACTCTTCTAGTCCAAAACCACCCAGAACATCATTACCTGATGATTCAAAATTCTTAGGTAATCCTTCTGTTTGTCTTTGTTGTATTAGTTCGGATTGTTGTGTTCCTTGTAATTTTATTCTTTGATCTTTTCTATCTTCAATTTCTTGCTCTTTTGCTTTTGTTGCACCCATTTGAGCCTGAGCTAGTTGTATATTGTATTGAAACTCTTCAGCCATTAGCTCTCTTTTTATTTGAGCCTCTGTCTGCATTCTTTGTATTTCAAATTGTGATTTAGCTTGTTCAATACTAACTTTCTCCTGAGTTAATGCTTGTTGTTTCTGTACTTCAGCCATTGCAGCTTTTTCTGCAGATTCGGCATTGGCTTGAGCTTGAGCTTGAATATTTGCTTGCTGCTGCTCTTGTTCTCTTTTAATTTTTTGTGTTTGTCTTAGTTTTATGAATTGATTAGCTAATTTAGTATTTTTTATTTCTCGTATATCTATTGCATCAGATAAAGCAATTGCTCCTGTTTGCAAGGCCATTTGAATGTTTTGCTCAAGCAAAGCTTTTTCTTCTTCTTCAGGCTCTAATTGAATATAAATACCAAAATCATGCAATTGTAAATTCATTAGTTCTTCCAACGTTTCAGCATTAAATGTACTTATGGAATTTATTAAAGAATTTTCAGTTAAAGGGTTTTGAATTAAATCCGCTACTTTTAAACTTACGTTTTCGCAAGTTCTAACTGTTAAGTATAATAATGACTCTAGTAAATGTTTTGTAGCTGTGTTAGAGGCGTTAGCGGCCATTTTTTGTAATCCAAGTAAAGCATCTTTGTCTGGAGCACTACCATCTCTTGCCTCGTTTAAACCAGTTACGTCTCTTATCATTTGAAGATAATATTGATACGTACCAATTAAACTTTGTATTTTAGCTTGTCCCGACGACGATGACAATTCTTGAATAGGAACTTTACCTCTATTTAATTCACCATCTTGCGTGAGTGATCTACCAACAATAGAACCAGTTTGGAAATACATATTTAATGCTTCCGCTGGATTATAATTAGTTCCATTACCTAAATCAACTTCAGCTAAACCATCCATATCTAAGAATACACCATCTGGTACTATTCTAGACATTACTTGTTGTAATTTTAAATGGGTTAATTGAATCATATCAGCAAAACCTGTAATTTTACTTACTAAAGATTCTATTCTACCCTTATACATTCTAGGCGCAGATATACAGTAATTCATATTTACTTTAGTTGTATCCGCGGTAGGTCGGGTCATATTTTCTGCCATCTTCCACTCCAGCATGTAATTGTTTCCAAGAACTTTAGCTCCAGTATATAAAACTTCTATAGATCTAGATACTCTATCAAAATTATCATTTTCTGGTGGATTAAAGGTGTCAGGTTTTTCTAATGTTTTTTCTAAGCCTTGATCTGTTTTCTTTATTTTAAACACTTGATCAACATAAGTCTTGTACTCAAAGTACATAACCTGCACAGTGTTTTGATCATAATTTGCCCAACCAGTAACGTATTGAGAATTGCCTGGCATATTTTGTATTCTTTGAAGCTCTTCATCTGGTATATCCGGAAATTGTTTTTTTAATTCAGGAATACTTATAGCTTTAACTTCTCCTACATAATATATGTCTTCAAAATTTGGATCTTCCGTGTATGAATAAACTATACGAGCGGGGTCAACATAATCAATTTTAATACCTTCGCTTAAATCAAATCTTGTTTTTACTGCTCCTATACCTAAAACAGCTAAATCGTAAGCAACTCTTGCTTTAGTTTGATCATATTTATTAAACGCTAAAACATTATTAATAACCTCTTCTTCTGCTATTTCAACATTCTGCTTGTAAGTCATTTGCATGTGAATATCTAATTCCTCTTTGCTTTCTGGAAGATCTTCTAAATTTCCAGTTCGAGCCATATCCATCCCTAATTCTTGCTTTATATTTTCAAGCATAGGTTTAGCATTCATGTCTTTTTCAATAGCAGCCGCGTAATCTGTTCTGCTCTTAACAGAAAAAGGATCTTGTGCAAATGTCGTAATATCATAAGATTTGTTAGCCATTCCGTTAACAACAATATCTACAAATTTAGATATAACAGCAACAGGTTTCCAATCTAAATTAAGATAAGATAAGTCTCCGTTTATTGATAATTCATCTTTATATTTTTGAACACTTTGTTCACCCCTAGCGTATAATCTTAACCTATGAAAGGTAGCGTAAGATTGAACGTATCTATTTCCAGCTCTTCCCTCTTGAAACCATTCTCCTTCTATAGCTCTACCTACTTGTATACCATAATCTAAGCTAGATTTTTCAGCCTCGCTTACTACCTGGCTTGGAAATGAACTGTTAGTGTTAGTCTGTATTATCATTTATTTTATTATTTTAGACATACCGCCTTTATTGTCGTATCGTTTAATACCTAAATCTATAGCTTTATATTCTACTTTAGCTCTAGGTATATATCTATTTTTATTGCAAGCCATTAATGCTAATCCTGAACTTATAGAGGCATCATGCTTCGTTCTATTGTTTATATTAAATCTTGCCCAATCCTCTAATGTTCTTTGAAAATACATATTTCCATACCCTGTTTCTAGTAATCCTACTCTGGTATTTATGTATGTTTCTATAGCTGCCGCATGTGCTTGTTTTATATCTTCACTTGAATTAGGTATTCCACCTATTTCTCTTTCTGTTACGGAAAGCTTTAATTTATCAGGTCTATTCATAGAGTATCCCCTATAGCCTCTTCTTTTAAAATGATACAGTAATCTAGGCTTATTATTCTCGGCTAATATTGGCATACCATAAAATACGCAAGCCATCAATACATCTTCAAAAAATATTTCTGCAGTTTGTGGTCTTGCTATATATTCTAAAAAGAAATGATCCGGAGGAACATTTTCCATACTAAATTTTGTTAAGCCATGCAAAGAGCCATTAGATCCTCTTCCATCTACAGTACCTGATATATCATAACTATCACACCCAAAAGCGCCGCAATGCTCGTTTCCTGGATATTTCTTACCATTTTTAATTATCATTCGGTTTTGCAGCTCAATTGGTGGCACCCAAGACACTTTGAATCTACCATCTTTATTTGGTATAAATATAACTCTAGAATCTTTAACACCATCTTGCCATTGAAAACTACCTGTAGTTATAACAGCGGTATTTTTTAAATCAGCATTATAATCTATTTGCTCATATATTTTAGCTAGGTTAAATAAAGATTCTTTAGCTTCGTCTCTGAAAGCATGTTCTACTGTTCTTGGAAACTGACGATAAAATTCATTAAGACCGTCTTGATCTTCTTTCAACCCCTCAACTTCGTTTTGCCAATACTCTATTACGCCCGTATCAATTAAATCTCCTTGAGGTCCTTCAACCGGTTTTTTTGGTGTATTGAATACAGGTAAGCCATAAGAATCAATGTATCCTTCGTAGTTCCATTCCATAGGTATGAACAAAGAATAGAGTCCTGAACGAGTCTGTCCATTGGCGTTTCTTTTGTTAACGTCTGAATCATAATATAATTTCTTGTAGTTAGCCCCTCCTTTGTCTAATGCGTTTGATGTTGATCCCATCATACACTTGCCTATAATTCTAGATCCTAATCTTAAACAAGTTTTAGTTACCCTCCAGTTGTTTAATATATTTGTGGGTTTTTCCCACTTGCCACTTTCATCGTGTACTAATAGTTTTAATTTTTCACCGTCGTACGAGTTGTCCCCTGTGTTCTTCCAGTCGATCGTGGTGTCGAGCCCGGAGATCTCCTTAAGTTTCTCGTTGGTGTCAAGTTTCTTTCTGGTAAACTTCGACGCCGGTACCCTGTACGCGAGCTCTGTCTTCGGCCTGTCCATACCGTCCTGGATTGGTTTGAAGAAGAAGGGGTAATTAACTGAAATGGGTACGACCTTATCAGTAAACATCTTTTTGGCGTCTGGCCCGGACTTTGATAAAATGCCAAATCTTGAATCTGTGGATATTGTTGCCTGATTAACCGTTTCGCCTGATGCCATGAAAGAGAAACCTGACCGTCTGTTCTTAAGATAACACATTCCGTAACACCGTTGATCTGCCTTACAGCCTTCCCAGAATAAATAGAATAATCTGTTTGATTCCCTAAAGTCTGGCTGCCCAACGTCAATCTTGGACCACTGCAGGTACATGTAGTTAGTACCAGTAATATAAGTAGGCTTGTCTTTATTAATAAACCAAAAACCATCTTCACGCCTTTTAAACTCTGTGTCAATATAGTCATACCATTTTTCTTTAAATTCAACGGGATATTCATCCCAGTCAAATACTGATTTAATTCTTTTTAATTCTTTAGGATATTCTGTATGTTCCCATTTATTAGTTGAAAACTCTTTTATATCTTTTTCTTTAGGTAAAGCTATTCTTAATCCTTGTATATTATATATCTCTCCTATTTCCCCGGTTTTACTTATTACAACAAAATCATATTCTTTATTGTAACCGTACTCCCATTTCTTATATCTATTTAGTCTACTTAAAACTTTAGGTTTTATAGCATCTTTGACAACATGGTATAATGTTTGCTTATACATTACCTAGATCTTCCTTCTGCAAATCCTCTAAAAGCTTTTTCTTCTTTTACTTCTTTTGGATTATCATTCAACAAAGCTTCTTCTGCTTCTATTCTAGTAAGTATTTCGAAAGCATCGAATATAGCTAATTTTTTTGTAGCCGCAGCATTTTTTAATCTATCAGCTGTTATATCATCACCTGAATCAACAATAGCCTCTTTAGCTACTTTAATTAATTCTTCAACTGCTTTTTGCCCAGCTAGGATTATACTCTTCTTCGTTTCCTTCGTGTTCATACTTAATTACAATATCATTAGATTTCATACAATAAACTCTTTGCTCATCTATAACAAAATCCCATTCACTGTTAGGCGTGAAGCCTACTACATCCCCTGGGACTATTTTAAGCGCTTCTAAGGACTTATTACCATATTTTAATATACCAATAAGCTTTTGTTCTTTATCTAGCTTTAAAGAGTCTTTATTTTTTAAAGGCATTACGAAACATCTGTTTCCAAATGATTGCCAATCTCCTGTGTTCTTATACAAATATATTTGATCAATAGCACAAAAATATAATCCATCTTTAAAAAATGATCTACTATTTTTTTTAACACCTTTCATATCATAGAATACTCTAAATACATTTTGATGTACTACTATTATATCTCCTTTTTTTATATTTGTTTTAAAAGCTTTTGGCGTTTCTACAACAATAGCTAAATTGTTTACAGATTTCCAACTTTCTATTTTAGTATTTAAAATTAAAGTTTTATCACCAATCTTTTTTTCATTTTCGTATCTATCACCAAAAGGCTTGATAATAAAATCATATAAACTTCTCATCAATATTCTAAATCATACTCAACAGATATAGCCATGTTAGAATTAAATTTCTTCCACGGCATTATCTCGTTTTCTTTTTTTATAAATATACTGTAAGAGTTGTTTTCTTGATTATGTAGTATAGCTGATATAGTATGACCCCCGTAAACCTGCTGTCCAACAGCGTAATGCATAGCATCATTTTTATAATCAGAACCTATACTAATTTTTCTTACAACCGAATCCATTATTTTACTACTTCTAATTTTTCTTCGTCTGCTTTTTCTACATCTTCGTAAGTTCCGTCTAGTAAATTTATATTTACATCACCGTACTCTTTTTGTAAGTCTGCTTTAAGGGTATTTAGTTCTTTTATCATATCTGAATAAGCAGCTAATAAATCAAGTTTTTTTGTTTCTAAAAAACCTATCTCTAATAGTATGTTATTGGATTTTTGATTAAAGTCTTTAATTGAGTTTAATTGTTCTTCTGTAATTTTTTTTACTTCTGACATTTTATTTAATTTAATTGTTATATTGTTATAGTTACGCTATTTATTCTGAAATTACTTCTCCCTCTTCAATTGGTGGTGGAACCTCTGCATTTCTTGGAAATCCATAGAATTGATGCGCTGAAGCATCACCTGGGTAAACCTCATTTGAGCCAAAGTCTAAGTCGTCTGTACTCATTATATCATAAGCCCATCCTGGGTAATATACAGGTGGAGTTATTTCTTTTCCATCTGGATCATAAGTACCAGGTGTTTTTACCACTTTACCGATATTAACAACTGCTTTTGTTCCGTTGATATACTGCATAGATGTAACACCTTCTTCTGTTACTTCTTGCCAAACGTCTTTCTGTATTAAAACGTCTTTACCTTGTTGTTCTGTATCAAATACTGTTTTGTAAATATTCATAGTTATATTGTTGTTAAATCTTCTAATTGTACGTCTGCTAATGCTTTTGGATAATATTTTAAACCTTTTATATTACCTTCAAATTTTTGCCCTTCATTTCCATCAGAAAAAGAAATTTTATTTAAATTACTCATTGATTTAAAAGGAATAGTAATAGCTAAAGAACCATTTATAAATAACCTTGTATTTGTTGAATTATAAACCAATGCAAATTTATTGTTTTCAAATGCATTTACTGAAAAATATGTTCCGATTGTAGCTCCATCATATATTCTAATCCCATTACTTGATGAAATAATATAAAGCCAAAAAGCATTAGTATTAGTTCCATCATTTAATGAAATTACTTTATTTCCCACACTTGATGAAAGCCCTTGAAATTCTGCATACAATGTTCCCTCCTCGCTATTAATAACTGGTGTTGCATTGTTACATAATTCTTGATTTCTAGTAGCTGTTGCTACAGAGGTTGGGATGTATGAGGTTGCGTAGGGTAATGCTTCTCTCTGCGCACCCCAAACTAACACTCCTTTACTACCATCTCCTACAAACGTATCAACATTGTCTTGTTCTGCTACTATGACTGTAAAAATAGAACTTGGTGAAGAGCCTTCATCAATAGAACATCTGTACCAACCATTACCTACATCTTCTATTGTAGCGTTTTGAGAAGCGGTACCTATTGTCCCTACTACTCCATTTTTAACATCAAAGAAAGTACCTCTTCCTGCGGGCGCTGACGATATATGACTTGTCAATAATATCCAATCATAACCATCAGCTTTAGCAAAAACAGAATAAGTATGACCTACTATAGCTTGAGTTGTACGACCAACACCGTGCCTTGTATTATTTGTAGTTGGTATTACCTTTTGTGCATTTAATATCCCTGATGGAGATATACCGCTATCACTCACAATACTTATTTCTAAATTTTGAGTCCAACTACTATCACTAAAATCCTCTGAATAAGGTACTAAATTCGTACTCTGCGGTTCAAGTAAAAATGCTTCTGCACCAGTTGAGTAATCTATTCTTGGCGTGTTAGTTGCAGTTGTTACTTCTTTCACAGAAACGTTGTCTATTGAGCCAATGAAATTATTATTATTAAATTGTATTTTATTTTGTGTTCCATTACTTTG
>Ga0209716_1000607_pt1 | contig 32738 bp, 17 predicted proteins | sample COGITO_mtgs_1205_FD_184811 | JGI IMG/M metagenome (GOLD analysis project Ga0209716, IMG submission 184811) | Pelagic marine microbial communities from North Sea - COGITO_mtgs_120531 (SPAdes) (version 2) | ecosystem: Environmental > Aquatic > Marine > Epipelagic ...
CAACAAACTGTGTTTCTACATAGCTGTCTAATATAGGCCATAATTTCCAAGTGTTATCTTCCATAACTAATTTACGCAAGTCTTCTTTATTATTATCATTTACTAGTCGAAAAATACTACTTAAATCTTTATCAGTATATGCTCTACGCAAATCTGCTAAATTACTTTTAGTAGGATAAAGTAATTCAAATCTATCCAACAATTCAAATGTTTGCATCAAACTGCTCCCTTAACCAATCAAAGTCATTTATTAATCGAAGGTCAACATCTTTAGACTGCCCAAACTGCATGCCTGCCTTTGCTCCTCGAATCGCATGTTCACTAAAAGGCCTATCATGTCCTACAGTTGTCCAGATTTTAAGTCTTTCATTAGTTTCATCTTCTTTTTGTCTGTCAATTACTTTTGAACTTAATTTAGCACATTCTCTAAATGCACTTTTCCATGTTTCGAACGGCCCGGTGTTAAATGCAGTTATGTTTGCGATGCCAGGCATTGCATTAAACTTTTTACTAATACTTGTAGTCATATCAGGTTTAGTTGTATCCATATCTAGTGTAAGTTGCCTTGGAAATAGTTTTAATCCACCGTATCCGTATACCATATCATTGATAGGATTTTGGCTACGCCACACAAACACATGATCATATTGCCAGGCGGCCACTTGATGGTCGAACTCAAAGTCATCCATCACGATTGCATCTCCGTCTACAATATAAAACATCGGTGTTGTACACTGCTTTGCAGCAGCTATGTGTGCTTGGTGTATACCTTTTACACCGTGTACACGCTTTGCATTAGGAACCTTTTGTTTTAGAAGTTCATAGTTTTCGTCTGCATTAGGTTCCTGATAACTTATGAATACAACATCATGCTGTGCAGGAACGGATGCTACAATGTCATGTTCTTTTTTCTTGGCAAGGAATCTAAACATAAACTCTCGTTCTGAAATCTTTTGATTCTTGCTTGCAAGTATAACTCCGTCATGGTATTTTCTGTTCTTGAACACATGGTTTATATTTCTATTATATGTATCGTGATGAGAGAAATGCATATCGAATTTAAAATCGTCTTGTATAACAATATCGTCAAATGTAAGCCAAAACATTTCAAACTGCGATTTTTCTCTAGCTGCTAAGTAATCTTTGTATGTCGAAGTATGGAAGACTTCGAATGGTTTAGGCATACTTGCTACTGTATCTATTTCTCGTTTATTAACAAGAAATCTATGTTCAAATTCTCGTTTAGATATAATTGCATGTTTGCTGCACAATATTATACCGTCGTAATAGTTGTCATTTTTAAATACATGATTTGTATTTCTTTCGTATTCTTGGTCATGACTGAAATACATCTCAAATTTAAAATCATCGCATACATCAACATCTGGCGGAATCATCCAAAACATTTCAGTTTTGCAATTTTCTATAGTATATAAATATGTCTCATAACTGTCGATTACAAATATATCATATTGTCTAGGCTCACTAACAACATCGTCCCACTGTTTTGCGTTTACTAAAAATCTATAATCAATTTGTTTTTTATTAAGTATTTTGTTTTTTGAACACAAGAATACACCATTATGTAATTTTTTATCGTCGACACTGTGTACAAAAGAATGATTTTCGTTTCTATCGTAACTGTTATGGTGACTAAAATAAAAGTTGTTTATGTATGTTTGATCATATTTTAAATTATGCGATACTGCCCAAAACATTTCTGTTGAGCTATTTTCAAATGCATGTTCATACTCTTCCCAAGTTTCTACATAGAATAAATCGTACGGCTTAGGATTACTTGCTACTATATCCCATTTTTTTGCATTTACAATAAATCTATGTTCGATTTCTCTTTTATTAATTGGTGATTGTTTACTACATAAAACTATTCCATCATATTCATTGTTATTCAAAAATACATGATTTGTTTTTCTATCATAACTGTTGTCAAAATTAAAGTATAAATTAAATGTAAAATCACTGCATACTGTTACATCGGAAGGCACCATCCAAAACATTTCAGTTTTAGAATTTTCTAGTGCATGTGTGTAATCATCGTACGAGTCAATATTAAATATATCATATTCAACAGGACCACTAGCAACTATATCCCATTCTTTTCTATTAACAGGAAATCTATACTCTATTTCTCGTTTTGTTAATGAAGCATGTTTGCTACATAAGAATACACCATTGTAGTAATTAGTATCGTCTATACGATGTATAAATGCGTGATTCTGTTTCCTGTCAATTATATCATGATGAGAAATATAAAAACTGTTGACTAAATTATTATCTATTTTTAGGTTATTACTAGTCATCCAAAACATTTCAGTAGAGCTATTTTCTAGTGCATGTGTGTAATCATCGTATGAATTTATTTCAAATACATCAAAAGATATCGGTGTACTTGCTACAATGTCTACTTCTTTTTTCTTAGAAAAAATTCTATGCTTAATTTCTTCTTCAGTAATAGTAACATTTTTAGGCACTAGGATTATACCGTCAAAAATATTATGATTTTTAAAAATATGTACTACATCTTGACTCCATTGATCTGCTTCATAATCAAAGTTGAAATTATCGCACACTTGAACATCGTCCCAGATAATCCAAAGCATTTTTGTCATAGAAATAGCACAAGCCATATCTACATTATTGGCATGTTTGAGCGTTGTGTACTTTTGTTTTAATAATCTATAACGCTCCGACTCTGGTCCTATATAAACCATGTCATACATTATAAGCCTTTCCAATCATTTATCATAGCTGTATATTCAGGAAAGGTTTGTTCAAAATTTGTATTTCTACGCTGATCATGTTGTGCCATGTGTAACACAAAGTTTTTTCGCTGTACACTGAGATTGTCTCTAGAAGCGGCTAAAAACATAGCCAAGTTGCGTTGAACCTTTTCAATTTCAAAATCATAGAAACCTGCAAAGTTATCTACATTTGAATTTTCTTTCATAAAGTCAAGTGCGTCTTCAATCATATAACTATATTCTACAGGAACAATATTCATACTTTGCCAATTTGGATCTCTTAGTATTGGCACATCAAACCATATACGCTGACGAGGATGTATTTCATAATCGTCATGTGTATTATACGGGTCGACAATAGGAATATATTTTATACCCTGTAACTCCTTACTATACATTGTACGCAATTCTAGCACATATGTCAAGAACTTTTTAAAGTTAGGAAGACTCAATGCATTAAAAGTATTAATAAATGTTAATGTTGTATTATTAGTTTCTGTTAGAAATCTATCAACATTATCCTGCATCAATTTGAAGTCTAATCCTGTTCTGATATATTCAGCTTGCTCGTCTACTGAGTCTACACTAACAAACAATGCTAGATTTTTAAGTGCAGGATTGACATACCAATTGTTTCCGCTACCAGGATTAAACTTTTCTTTGTCTTCCCATATCTGTATTTCTTCTAATTTTTTTGTTTTAGAAATAAACTTGTCAAATAATTCAGTCTTTGGCGGACTCATATTTGTTGTAATACTCATCTCTAACGATGTATTAGGGTTTTCATAGATATAGTCCAATACTTTGAAAGTGTTTACGTCCATTAAAGGTTCGCCACCTGTAATACGAAATACTTCTAATTTTTTATACAGCTCTGGCCACCATTGCCAAAATGCTCGCAAGTATGGATTCTCAGCTTGTGGCACTGTAAGTGGCATGAGTCCTTGTTCTGCTAATGCAGTAGTATCGTTATGCTTTGTGTCTACAAGTTGGTAAGGTCCATGTTGTTTTATTTCATCATGCCACGCTGTACTTAGGTGCGGGCTACAATACATACACTTTAGATTACATGCTTGATTAAAATTAACTTCTACATATCTAGGAGTAATGTTACCTGTGTCAAGTACATCAATAATATCACTTCTTGCATTTTGTGCCCAGTACTCTCCTGATCTATATATACGATCACTACGGCCGCCTTGATCTTCAATCTTCCAGCAATAAGTGCATCCGCTAGGACGCTTGCCTTTTAACATTTGAGACCGCTCTGATTTCTTTTGTTTTGTATTGTGCAAGGCACTTGGTGTGTTTACAATTTCTTCCGCATCTATTTTGTGCAAAGGAGGGTGATAACAACTGTGTGTAGTACCATTTGTTAAGTGCATACTTACTTGTGCCCATTTTGCATAACACATGCTAGAACTAATTCTTTTTAATTGTTTTTCAGCAGTGTCTGCTGCATTATTATAGTCGCTCATTTATCCACTCTGCTATTTCTTTATATCGATCTCTACCTGGATGGTTACGGTCTCTTGCCTCATTATCTATGGTTAAAAATTTATCTGCTCTTACTGCATGAGCAGCATCTTCAAAAAATGTAATATTCAACAGCTTTGATCTATCTTTACATAATGCTCTAATAGTATCTGAGTATGCTCGTGTTTGCATCATAGCATTTGTTGGATTATAAAAATTATTAAAGTATAAGTCTTTCTGTCTTACAGGATACAAACTATCGGAAGGAATTTTATCCTTATGGTTAACAGCCCAAGGACCTAAATGGAACAAATCTGATTCGTGAAAATATAAGTTCCTATCAACTGTTGTATAATTTGCAACTACAGCATATGGTGAGTCAAAGCGATTGTATAATTTTGTTAATACAAATGCCATAAACTGATTGGAGGTGCCTCCTAAGCCTAAATTAACAACTTGTCTACCACATAATGCTTCTAATTGTTCTGCTATTGTTTCAGAATCATCAACACCTACTCCGTAAGTGCAACTACAACCTAACAATACAATACATTCTTTCCAGTTTATTTCATGCCATTCATATGTTCTAAATCCACTAGCATTTCTTTTGTAATGTATCTTCTTGCTAAAATAGTGCCAGTCCTTGCCAAGATGGCGTCTTCTCTTTTTCCATTGGATTTCACTGTCGCCTTGTGAAAAATTATTAGTCGCGTTTCCGTTTTCATCCAAAGAAACAGGTAAAAATCTAGTAAAAGGATGATTTAATTCATCTCTTACATACTCGGGCCAATCAGGTTGCTGTCGAGATAATTCCCAATTAGGTTGTCCATCCTCTAAATATCTATTACGAAATTCATAGGTAATCTTAGATACTTGAGTTGTACTATCCATTTTTAAGTTCCTTAATGTGTTTGGCAAGTGCTGATGCAAATAATGCATGTGCCTTTTGTCCAGGATGAGAACATGCTGTGATATAGCCTAATGGTGATCTATTTCCTTGGAATTGCCAATAAGTTTCTCTTTTATCTTCTACATCAGGTTCTTGATTAATTGCTAGATCAGCAAACGTTTCATACCCATAAGGATAAAACATTTTATCCCAGGGCCACATTTCTAAGTAATAATCTACAAACAAGTTTTTTGGTTCAAACATTCTTTTGTTTCTGTACTCTCCTAATTCGTTGCCACCGTGTCTGTCAACGTGCATTGCAAGTTCATTTTGAAAATACTCTTTATCGTATCGTCTATCAAATGCAGGAGTTATAATTAACTTTGCATTATGTGCTTTACACCATGTGAGTAATTCTTGAACATGTGCAATTTGTTCTATAATAGCATGTTTATCAGAATACACTGATTCTTTGTATCCGTCCCAAAGTTTTTTTCTCGGACCGTCCGAGTCTGGAAGATTATTCGGCCACATGCATACCCATCTAAAATGTTCAGTACTTTGATCTTGAGCAAAGTCAAATCTTTCCATTCCGCTAGGACAATATATTACAATAATTTCTTTACAAAAATTCCAGTTAATATTGTTAAAATATAGTTCTTTTATACTTGCTCTATTACCGCAGCCTCTTTGACCAAGGTTAATCGGAACATATTTCTCTTTATACTGATGATTAGCTAACTGATATACAAAAGAATTTTCATATTCCATCATAGTAAAATCTATTTTATTACTATGATTTACAGATAACGAAGGATACGAATCAAGTAATTGTTTTACATCTTTGTCATTTGCCTGTAGCGAAAGGACTTCGCCTAAATCACTAGCATTAAAGTTGTAATTATCAAAAATCTCATCATTAATAGCACCTTGGCCTTGTACAAACGAGCAGCCTATAGAAACAATTGCTCTTCCTTTTTTTGCCAAATCTTTATTAATTTGTTTTACTTGCGAACTAAACATAAAACATTTTCCTAAACTGTGTTAACATATTTATAGAAGGGGTTGTTGCTAACTTTTCTAAGTGATTTCGATTGTATCGTAATATATAAACCATACTTTTAAGCCAATCAAGTTTTTCTGTTGTAGTAAAATTATCAATGCGTTTAAGCTCTTTTACTATTGCGTCTAACCTATCAAATGTTTCTAAATTATCATAAGTTTCGTCTATGAAAGGATGAAACGTCATGTATCCTAATTCACGAAGTCTACGTAGAGATCCTTTATTACTATACAGTATAAACGGTTGTGAACATGCAATAGGCTTAAATGTTTTTTCACTTAAGAAAACAGTATGATTAGTATCAGGATCACTGTAGTGTGCTTCACTTACAATAGATAACCATGTCTGTAACATGATATCGTCATTATACTTTATTAAAAATTGACCGCAATCTTGCGACTCGTATGTATGAGCGTCATTTTCATTAGGCGGATACATAGGCAACATACCTTTGATTGAATTATAATCTTCTTCAGGTAAATGTTGTCCTTCCATAAATGCACGTTGCAAAGTAAATTCATTCATAGAATTAATACCTTTATCTAGCAACTGTTCTTTATGTAGTTTTGCAAATAGCCAAGCACGATGATTTCGAGCTCTTTTTTGTAGGCAATCGTATAATTTTATAGATTCTGCATTTTTTCTTTTGTATTTGAATTGTTGTTTTGCTGTAGGTAAATTACTTTCTGGTATCATACTAGCCATTGCTATTTCAAAATGACTATAAGGAAAAACATACATCCGGACTTCTTTTAGTAATCCGTGATTAGTTGCCCATTCATTATATTGATCTGCACTATTCATATTGCCAGTTACATATATTATACGTTGTATAGGAATATCATATTTGTTACACTTATCATGAAACCATCCCCATAACCAATGTTCGTGATAACCTTCGTGTGATTGATCTAATAGTAAGTATGCCTTGCCCCATTTTAAATCATACCGCTGTTGTTTAGTTAAGTGATCAAAAGGTGTTGTCTTGCTTCCGTTAGGTGATTCTGCCCAACCATCAGGACTATGTGCAACTCCAGATGCTATAATATACGGCTCGTCACTAATAAGAGGTGTAGTTCCAAATGTAATTTTTAAATTATGATGGCGTCTAATATATTTGTATAGCACAGTTACTAAAGGGCTAGGAGTAAATCTTTTGATACCAGACGGATTTACATCTGTGCAACTTATAAGATTATTAAATTCATTTTCGTCTATTATTTGCTCAAAAGTAAAATGCATTAGATTAACTTATCTTTCCAAGTCTTTGGTGTCTTGTCATTAACAATTTCTAAAGGAAATGTATAATCAAACGGTTTTACTCCTCTGCGTCTAATATATTCTGTTGTGCGCACAACTGCTGTTTTAATATCTGTAGTAGTTTCATAGTCTAAAAGTTGTCTAGCTTTATCAGCACTACACATTGCATGTTTTACTTCTCTAGGCCTATCATCCATGTGTATAGGCGCAGTGTTTATACCAGTTTGATTTGCTACTAGTTTTGCTAAATCATTTATAGTAATAGTTCCTTCATCTGGTCCAATGTTAATAATTTCATTTACAATAGATCGATCTAAACTCATACGCTCCAAACAATTTACACAATCTGCTATATAGGAAAAACAACGTGTTTGCATTCCGTCGCCATATATAATAGCAGGTTTACCTTGTAAATTTCTGTTTATCATAATACTCATTACATTTCTAAACGGATCATCATAACGCTGCCTCGGACCTACAATGTTGTGCGGTACTGCTATGTTCCACTCCATGCCATGTGTTTCACTAAGAGCTTTTAAAACATCTTCTCCTGCAACTTTTGCAATACCGTACGGGTCAACTGGCTTAGGTTGCATGTCCTCTGTAAAAGGTGCTTGCTGGTCACCGTACCGTGCCATAGATGTACAGTACACAAACCGCTTTACATTATTTGCAAGAGCAGCACTAATAACACTTACACTTGCTTGAAATATATTTTTTGTTATAAAATCAGGACTTACGACACTAAGTCCTTCATGTGCAGTAGCAGCAGTGTGAACTACTATATCTACATCTTTCATTATTTCTGTCATGCGTGATCTATCACAACAATCTACTTTATATAGGTCGGCCTTCTCATGTACATTATCTTCATAGCCGCCTATAAGAGTATCGTTACCAGATACTGTATGTCCTAGTTCGATAAATCTATCTGCTAGATGGCTTCCGAGAAATCCAGCAATTCCAGTTATAAAAATGTTCATACAGTATCTCTACACAAATTAAAAAAGTTTTCCATTTCAGGAAATGTTTCTAAAAAGTTTACATTGCGTCTACGATCATATTCAGTAAACCAATTATAAAAATCTTTACGTCCTTCTAAAATGCGCTCGTTGCTATAACTGGTTGTTGCAAAGTAATCACGTACTCTACGAAAACGTTCATATTCTAAATCGCTAAATTTTCTTGTATCAGCATCGTCTTGGTTTGCTTTTATAAAATCTAAAATTTGATCCATATAAGGCAAAAATTCTTCTTTAGGTAAAATATGCATATCGTATTGTAAAGGCTCCTTTAAGTAAGGAGTATCAAATCTAATACGTCTACGCTTACCATCATAAAATTCTTTGCGCCAATCTAACACCTTTTGCAAAAATAATGTAAAGTTTGTTACACTTAAAATGTTAAAAGTACACATAACTGTTAAGTCTGACTTTGTGCTATTAAGAAAGTTTTTCATGTTACTTTCCCATAGTTCTGTGTTTAACCCAGTACGCATATATTCTGCTCGTTTGCCGAAAGAGTCCATACTAGTATATACTTTAAACTTTTTAATCTTATTTCCTTCTATTAGTTCGTTTACATTATCTGCAAACTTACTAATGATACGAGGACTAAGACCCATGTTACTATTTAGATTAAGTTCTATATGCGGACGTGGATTTGCTTTTAGTTCATCAAATATACGCCAAGTGCTTTTATGCATTAACGGTTCTCCGCCAGTAACACGTAATATGTTTAATGTTTTACTAAGTTCAGGCCACCAATCCCACCATGCCTGAATATAAGGATTATCGTCTTCTGCCATAGGTTTAAACCAGTCAATATCTAATGCATGATTGTTTACACCTTCAACTTTACCAAACTTCTTAATTTCAGCATGGTACGAACTACTTGCCATAGGATGACAATATCCACATTTAAAATTGCATTCATTACTAAATGCAACTTCAACATACTCTGGGTTTACATTAAAGTCCCAAGGATTGTCTAATATCTCTTTTACACGCTCAGGTTTATATATAGACTGGTTACGTATCATTCTGTCACTAATATGATCGTCTTTCATATCTTCAACGTTCCAGCAATACTGACATCCTACACAGCGTTCACCTATTAACATCTTAGCACGTTCTTTTTTCTTTTCTAACGTGTTATGTAGTGCGCTTGGATTATTACGTATTTCTTCAATAGGTATATGATGCGGAGATGGATGATAACAACTATGTGTATCACCTGTATGCAAATAGATTGTAACATGGTGCCATTTTGCTAAACAAAACGTTGGACTTATGTCATCCATTAATTCCATATTTTCTTTTATAAGTTGAGTTTCTGATTTCATTCTGGATCAATTACAAATTGTTGATTAGGGTTTCTACTTGGATTTTGATATACTGTTTTAAAAAATTTACTTTGTTCAGCATCTAAAGGTTCAAGTGCTATAGGGATGTCTAACTCTTGTTTTAGTTTATTACCAAGTTCTTCAATAGAGTCTTGCAGTCCTTCTATCGATACTTTTGGTTCGATTTCGTTCCAAAGACTATTTAAGTATTTAAAGTCCCTAACTTGTACATAATCCCAATCTGTACACATTGTTTTATACAGTCCTTCACGAGCTCCGTAAATTGCCCAACGTCCGTTTTCAACGTCAGCTCCCACCATTAGCCATATCCAAAGTCTATGCAAGTTTTTCCAATGTCCTTTAAGAAAGTCTTCTTGTGTAGGTTTGACGCCTTGGTCTAGTGTCATTTTTACACCTTCACGAAATCCTGCTCTCCAAGCCTGCTGTGGAGTTGCATTATTATACACATTACTATAACAGCTATTTTGTTGAATGTATTTTAAATCCCAGCAAAAGTCTACTTGTGCATGTGGGTTGTCTGGATCTGCGTTTTCATGTGTACGCATGTTTAGTACATAATCTTTTGGCCAACATTTAAGTCCGCCATTACCGTACAGTAATCCGTTAATAACATTCTTACCGCACCAACTAATAACACTATGTTCTAAGTCAGTATGTTCTCCGAAGTCTATTTCTTGTGACAGAAATTCAGATATAATTTTATTATCGCCATCTACTGTAATAAATCTATCTGTTTCACTTAGTTCTGCACAGGCTTTGTGTGCAGCATCTGAACCTTCTACACCATGTACACGTTTAGCCCAAGGAATTTTACTGCATAAGTCTGCGTAATTTTCTTCAGCATTTGGCTCATCGTAACTTAGATAAATGATATCGTAGTCTAATACTCTAAATTTTTTATTCATTTGTTACCTCGTAAGAATATGTATCGAATCTTCTTATAGTATATACACTTAACGGCATTCCGTCAAACTCGTAATCTTCCGAAAACGGTAGTACAATATAAAACTCATTTCGTAATTGGTTAAGTGAGAAAGAAAGAGTTTTATGCAAAACATTAGGATTGTTTTTTTCTGTAATATGAAAATAACAATCTACATTTAATGTTACCTTTTGTTCGTTTAATTTTGCTTGTAATTCTTTGCCTATATAAAATTTCCAACATGTATTTTTTAAATCTTGTATAATTTTTATGTCTGCATTTACATCGTCATTACATTCATATAACCAATTATTAATATTATACACGGCACTATCTAACACGTTTCGATCTAATTCATATAGTTTAGATTGAGTGTTATAAGTAACTTTTATATCAGTAATTGATTCTTCACCTGTAAGTATATCTTCAACATCTTCATATGTTGTTTCAATAGAAGGATTATCATCTGGTATATCAGGATCATTTGTAACACTTATAATGCTACCTGTAACAGAATCAAAAACTACTCTATAACCAGTTGCTACTTTAGGTTTAGGTGCTTCCCATATTACAGACATAATACATCCTCATACAATTTTAATATTTTTGTTGTAACAAAATTATTTTCTGTATAATGAAATATACCGTCTTGTTTATGATTACCTATAATTAATTCTAGGTTAGGTTTAAGATAAACTCCTACTCGTTCTTGCCAAGTCTCTGTTATTGTGTTCCAACCTTGATTATGAGGTTTCATATGCGTAAAAGTCGGATATGTAGATTTTTTGTTTGTAATTTGTGTTTCACAATCTAATAATTTAGTTACAATAGCAGCACTAACATCCATGCTCATACGTTTAGGATAATGTTCTTTTACATATTGTCCATAAAATAAATTCCAATTATTTGATACAAGTTCTAACCATTTATAAAAATTATGTGCAAAATCACATTTTTTAAAATAATGTACACCTACATATATATCAGGAAGATTATTGCTACGAAATGCTTTTCTATAATATGTATCGTTAATTAAGTTACGCCGGTAGTCATAAACATTACTAACAAAATACATTTCATAGTTAGACAAAAAAGTCCACCAACTATCTATATTTTGTAATACTAGCATATCTGTATCCATTACAATAGTTTCATCGTAAGGTGTTACATGATATGCCTTCCATCTATTTTGTACTTTCCAGTCCTCTATTTTAGCAGTATCTTCCCAAGGTATAGGAATAATATGATCAAATAAATTTTGATATTTTTTAGGAACAGGATCATTAGTTACTATTGACACACCTGTATTGTTAGTTGCCTTTATACTCATTGCACAAAGACATGCTTGTGTAACATAATTGTCTTGGCTATTTTGTGCAACCATTAAAAATCCTTTAGACATTAATGACCCTTTCAAGACTAAATTTATTCATTACATGTACACTAGAATTTTGAAATCTAATCGGAACATATTCTCCTAAGTGATCTTTCTTTTCAACTAAAAATAAAAAACGTTCATCTTGCAATTCTATAATTATATCTTTATCAGTAGTGTAAAATAGTTTTCCTGGCATTGATCCAGCAAAGTTACCAGATTGATATCCGTTCATTATATGGATAGCAACACTAAATGCATGATCATTTCTATATGTTACAGAATTAATTTGATACACTGCATTATAATAACTCCAGTTTTCTTGTATATGTTTTATTAAATTAAAGAAAATATTGTTAGTTTCTGTCTTTCTAAAAAATACACAAGTTGCCCAATAAAAATCTACACTAGTGTCTGATACATAATCAAATTCTGTATAGTCTCTAAAATTTGCTAAATCATATGCATCTTTGTATATAAGAAAATCTAAATGCTGATCAAAACAATTATTTAATACGTTATCAGCAATTACAAAATCTGTATCTAATAATATAGTTTCAGTGTAAGGACTAATATCAAATGCTAGACATCTTGAATCATTTTTAAATTCTAAACGTTTTTGTGTAATACTGCCGTCATAAAATCTTTTAAGACTGTGAGTTTCTGACCAGTCAAGTTCAATTACTGTATCAAATATATCTTTATAGTCTGGATATGCTTCCGCAAGGTAATCAAGACTGTCAGTTGCTACAGTAGTTGGTAGATTTAAATATTTACGTACTCGTTTAGCAAGAAAAATTGCTTGTTTAAGATAATCAACTTGTGAATTGTTTCTAGCAAACGTAAGGACACCCTTACTCAATAATACCCTCCACAGATCTATTGTTCTTTAACTTTGTATATTCATTGAAATATTTGTTAGATGATTCAAAATACTTTGATAGTATTTCTTCTAAAAATGCTTTAAGATCTAAAATTTCAATCGGCATGTTATTGTCATCAATTAATACAGTTGTAGTTTGCATCGACGATACAAGTGTATGACAAAAACTTATTAATTCTTGTGTGACTGTAAATTGCCCACCGCAATAATAGTGAATAATATCTTGTTTAAATTGTTCTGTTAATACCCTTTTTTGATTGTTAAGGGTAACCATATAATTAGAAAAGTCTAATGCTTTTTCAAGTCTTTGGTCCATACGAGCGCTCCTATAGTTAACACTAGTATATAACCATTATTTTGTTTTGTCAATAGATATCTGAGTTTATTGTAATGTAGTATCGTTAGTATATGTTGGTGTTGCAACTGCAACATACGATCCAGTTGCTCTATACTGACTTACTGTACTAGTTAATGTACTTCCAACATTTTCATCAACTGGGCCACCTAATCCTGTTTGGTCACCGCTATCATCGTCTCTAAAATAAATTCTAAACTGTAATGTATCAGTTCCTACTATTCTAGCTTCTACAATGTAATCGTTTTCAGCATATACACCACTACCTGTTTTTCTAAAAATTTGTTGATAAGTTGAAGTTATATTTGCATAACCGATAACCGAAGTAGTTCCTGTTCCAGTTGCAGTTGTGCCGCTACGACCAAACTTAATAGTACCCATGTTAGTTACCATATTATTCCAGTCATTAAATTTTGCTCCGCTGCCACTTGCAAACGAAGCATTAAAACGAATTTCACCGCCGGAGTTAAAGAAGTAACGCATATGATCTGCACCGCTTGCTGTATGATTAGCACCGCTTGTTGTCTTTGTAGATTGTCCACCTGGAAAATTTACAGATACAACATGTTGAATAACATCTGGACTGTTGCCCCAATTAGTAGTTCTTGTGCTTGTAATTTTATTTTCAGCACTCATTTGGCCTGCTGCTGCTACAAGCCTATTTGTTTCTGTTAGTCCAATTACAGCGTTATAGTCATTGTGTCCTTTGACTGTTTCATTCGGACTGTTACTTGCATCTGCACCAATAATTTCTGTAGCACTTAACTGTGCAATAGTTGTTGGCACAGTACCACTTTGATGAGTACGTGCATCAACTGTATCTGAATATAAATCATTCATATGTGATGCTAAAACAGTTTGTGTAATTGCTACTGATGATGATTGTATAGCTTGGCCATATCCGTAATCGCCGGTACCATTACCTAATACTTTTTGTATTCTTGTTTGCAGGTCATTATACTGAGCTGCTGTAATTATATCTCCGACGCTTACGGTTGACATGTTTTATCTCTCCATCTTTAAATACTTATACTTTAAGTACACATTCTATTAAGCACTCTGAGTCATCATTACATGATTCTAACGCTATTCCTACTAATCCAGTAGTTGCAATAGTTGAAGCAATACCATCTTGCCAAGCATAAACTGCCATGCCTTTTGAAACAGGGCCTTTTACTCTTACCGGAACACGACCTTTAAGTGCAACTGCTTGGCCTTCTGCTGCACTGTTCATTAAGTACGCCGGTTCTGCAGATATAACACCTACTACTATATCACTTGCTTTTGCTGGACGTACTTCTGCTGTGCCACCTACAGCAACAATAGTGCCTGTTGGTAACTCGTCTTCTGTTGAATAAACCTCTGCTAAGTCAGCATACTGTGTTGAAGTAGCAATACCTCTAAAGTATCTTGCTTCCATATCGCCATTTGCATCACGCAATGCTACAGTGTTTGCTGTATCTTGTGTTGTAGGATAATATACATTACCTGTAAGTTTTAATCCTGATGCGCTTGTTGCATTTCCATCAAAATCGTCTGCATATACAGTTGACCATTTGTTAGTTGTTGTTCCTAATGTTATACCAAGATCTCCAGGAGCAACACTTGATTGTTTTATATTCATTGGATTGTAAGTTATGCCCGCTGCTTCAACATATATTCCTATAGTATTGCCAACTTTTTGTGTAATTTTTGCAGTATTACCGTCTATGTTAACTAGTAAATCATCATCGTCACCTACTGTAAATCCAGCATCTACAAAATCAACAACGGATGTAAAATTTAAATTTGTTGTAGTTAAATAATCACTAGCAGGTGAGCCGCCTAATCTATCAGAATTTGTTGCTGTTCCCCAAAATCTTGCTGATGAACTAGTAACTCCGCCTACTGCATTTTGTGTATCAACTAATGTAATACCTTGATTAATTCTATCAAATCCGGTTATTGCATCTGCTGATGCAATTGTAAATGTATCACTACTAATAATTGCAGTTGTTGTATCATTAACAGTTGCAGCAATAACACTGTGTTGAGTACTAGGAGTAGCAGTATCATTAAGTACTAAACTACGCATCTGTGTTATATTACCTGCACCTGTACTTTGTGGGCCTACAAGGACAAACCCGCCTGAACCTTTTGCATATAATTGTTCGTTTGTTGTATCCCACCAAAAGTCGCCTTGGACTAAGCCTACTGGTCCTGGTTGTGGTCCTACTTCTGCGCCGCCTGCTGTTCTCCAAGCTGTTCCGTCATAAAATTTTAATTTTTCTGCACCTACAGATGCATCAAACCATAGCTGCCCTTGTATAGGTTTGCCAGGTGATTGGCTGCTTGCAAAATTTTCTAATAAATGTACAAAATTTTCATTTTGTACTTCGCCGTATCCAGCATAGTTTTTACCTACAAGTTTAAGATCTGTGGCATTATTAATAGTGCCATCATCTACTGTAGTTATGAATTGTCCTCTAAAGTTATCTATTTGATATGCCATTTTTTAATGTACCCCTGTATAGTGTATTTATCTTATGATTGAAATAGCCAAGTCGTGCCATCCCATAAAAACGTTTTTAAAATCGTATTTGTTGTTGCAGATACAGTAGTTACTGCATCTGAAAATGTAACTGTTTGCACAACAGTCTGTGATTCTGGAGAGCCAGCTTTATCAACACTAACATTAATAACTGATTTTGCGTTTTCTACCGCAGTTGTTCCTGCATAAGTGTATTGGTATGCTAATACTCTAGCTTTTCGACCTAATGTATTATCAGGATATAATAAATCTAAATAACCTCTAATATCAGTGTTTGACATTCCACTAGCGTCCATTGTAATTGCCACGTCAGAATCTTTTATTTGTGCATCAACATAACTTTTTGTTGGTACACTACTTGGAACGTTGCTATCTATAACTCCTCTAATTATACTGTTGTTAACTACTAAGTCACCTGCTGGACTTAGATTTAAATGTTGTCCATTTGTAGTTGTAATAGTACTACCTGATATTGTAATATAATTAGTTTGTAAACTATTCATTACACCTAATGATGTTATGCCTGGAGCAGATGTTACCGAAGATCCTAATGAAGTTTCAGTTAATACTGTATTACCGTTAATTTTATATTCTTTACCATTACCTAAATCTATATTTTGATTACTGTGAAAAGATTGGTTTGAATTTTGGTATAGAAAATCTTTACTACCTTGACTAGATTGTACAATTATACCAGCACCGTCTACTCCTGCATCGTCAGTAACAGTACTATCTTCTAAAATACCTAATTCTAAATTTTTATCTTGGATACGTAGTGTTTGTGTTTCTATAAAACTGTTTGACCCTTTAACTGTAAGATCGCCCTCAATAATAACGCTACCTGGTAATACAGATGTACCTACGTGTAACATTGCATCAGGAGCTGAATTATATATACCTACTCTAGCTGTTGCTGCTTTTATTTTAATTGCATCAACTAAGCCTACACCTGTTGCACTTCCTGAAACTCTAAATGACATATCATCATTAAGAACTAAATTTTGGTATTGAAAATTACTACCTGCTCCGTCTATTTTTTGTTGATGTATACTTGTAAATTTAATACCATCGTTGCCTCTAACTATTAAACTTGCATCAATTGTACTTGTAATATCTGTTCTAACAAATTTTGTTACATTAACTCCGCCGATGCCATCAGCATTAGTTGCAGTGCCATGTATTTTATATTCACTGTTAAGAATATTAAATCCACGCTTTACTAAACGATTGCCATTTATGTCTGTTGCTAATCCTTCAATTGCAGCGTCAGCATTTGTAGATGCAATATAAAATTCTAAATTACTCCATACTCCAACTAAATTTCCACCAACATAATGTTTAATTACTGATCTTTCAAAACCTTGTGTATCAACAATAGTGTCAGGAATTTCTCCAGTAATTCCTTGAGTACTTTTATAAAGAGGACCTAATAGTTGTAACTCATCTCCGTCCCAACTATACAGTTGTTTATTTGATGTATTATACCAAAGATCTCCTTGAGACATTATAGGCTGAGATGGTTGTACATATGCGCCGCCAGCTGCTTTAAAGTCTGTACCGTCGTATACTCTTAATGTGTCAGTAGTAGTATCAAACCAAAGTTGTCCTTCTAATGGTGAAGACGGTGCAGCAGTAGATGCAAAATTTTCAAGCATTTGAATAAAGTTTTCGTTCACTGCTTCACCAAAGCCGGTGCTGTTTCGGCCAATTAAAGTTATATCAGTTGCACTTGTGTTTTTAACACCATCTATAAGATCTATTAAAAGTGATCCATCTGTTTTGTTTAACTTATAACTCATGTTGCGTCCTTACCGGTATAGATAATATAATTTGTAGTTAAAAATGGATTCATTATATCCATTGGTGTTTGGGTTGTATAATCTTTAATACCGCCAACATCTAACATTGCACTTGAATTTTGTACATCAGCTAATCCTGATGCTGTTGGTATCTGAACTGTTCCAGTTGTTGCACTTTCAGGTGTTGTCCTTGTTGCATAGTATTGTCTATTATTACTATCGTTATATAAATCGTGTGTATGATCAGGCAATTCAGCTTGTGTGATAGCATGTGTTTCGTTACCACCTGTAAATCCTACAGAATCTGCCGCAGGGTCTACTACTACGTTTGCACTAGTGCCACCCATATTATCCGAACCCATGGGCATACGTCCACGCATATCAGGTAATCCAAAATGTGCTGCTGCTGGCGATGCTTTAAATTTATTACCAATTACCTGATATAATAATGGATATGAACTAATTAAAACTTCACGCCCGTCACATAATAACCATACGCCGCCACCAACGGTTGTTGGATCAGGATCATTATCGCCACCGTAAGGCATAAACACACCTGGTGGAGTTTTAGGAATACTAGATAGTAACTGAGCATGTGTTACCTTTTTCAAAGGTTCGTTAACATCACCTGGTTGGTTAAGTAATACTTCATCTTCAGCATTTATGACTGTAGCTGAATTTTTATTATTAATAAATCCAGTATCTATTTGTGTTGTAAATGTTGCTACGCCGCTAGGTTGTTGTCCATTAAAACTAATGCTGTTACTAGAGACATCTCCAGTTAAACTAAACACTGTAGGACTTGCTAGTTGAGTAGCTGGGCCATTCATTACACCTGTTACTGTTCCTGAAATATTACCTACAAAATTTCCATAAAAATTACTTGCGTAAACACTACTAAATGATTTTATTGCACTTCCTAAGTTTACTGTGTTATTTGCACTTGGCAGGATATTACCGGCAGCTGTTATTTGTCCATTTACGATGCTATTACCGTGAACATATAGGTCTTGAGATATTCCAATTCCGCCTAATGTTTGTATGCTACCTGTTGTAGCACTAACACTATTAGTGTTATCAGTAACTAATAATCCTTCATTTGTTTGAATTTTACCATTTACATCTAATGCCTGTGTCGGATTTGTTTTATTAATACCAACTGTGTTATCGGCATTTACACGCATTATAGTCGATACTGATGTTCCTGTATTTAATCTAAGATCAATACTAGATGTAGGCGTTGTATTTGTAATTGAAGCAGTCCCTGCATCAACTGTTAAATTAAAATTTTGTGCTTCACCAATTTTTAAACCAGAATTATTTCTAATTTTAAATTGTTCAGATACTGTATTCTGAATGTCATTTCTTAAAAAACTAGCTGCCGGAATAACATCATTACCAATAGTTAAATTATTTGCAGTTTTGGCAGGTCCTATATATTCTGCTGCACCTTGTAAACTTATATTTTGTGTGCTTAAATTAATACCTGGTTCAATTTTTGCAAACCCTGTAATTGATGCTTTTGGTTCAAAACTATTTGTACTAATTATTACTGTAGGTTGACCTTTTATTTCAATTGTCATAACAGTGTAACTTATATTGTCTTTACCAAGAATATTTTGTATTTTAAATCCTGTACTAAGTCCTTCACTAAACTCCGGACCTACTAATATCCAGTTACTACCTGTATAAAGATAAAGCTGTTGGCTTGTTGTATTAACCCATAAGTCGCCAACTAAACTATTTGCTGCAAGAGGTTCATCTGACGAACGTTTTACACCTCCACTTGCTATCCAAGTAGTACCGTCATATATTTTTAATGTATTAGCTGACGGGGTAGTGTCGTACCATAATTGACCTGTTACAGGCGAAATTGGAGCAGATGTTGCTGCAAAGTTTTCCAACAAGTGCAACATGTTTTCACCGATTAATGTTCCGTATGCTGTTACATTTTTTCCCGGAAACTGTAAACTTGTACTCGTATCTACTGTTCTATCTTCAATTATAATAGAACCGTTGTTTGCCTCGTCTGTATGTCGTAGTGTATATGGCATCTATTACCCCTCATTAAATCCTGTTAAACTTTGTATTCTTACAGTATAATCTACTTGCACTAATCTGTTTAATGATTTTTGTACAGGATGGAAAATAACATGAGTAATTAATTTACCTTCTCCGGATGCACTATAACTTTTTAATCCTAGTTCATCAAAAACATATAAACTTTCATTACTGTCAGTTGTATCAAATGCAGCCTGTGCAGATGGTTCACCATAATCTAGTAAACATGTAATGAACACATCAGTATAGTTAGTGCCATTTACATGTCTTGTTTCTATTTTGTTTCTAACCTTATCAGTATTTGATGGACTATCTGCAACTACTTTACTAAAGGTTTTATTATATAAACTTGCATTAGTTCCTGTACTATTAGGTGTTAAATATGTAATAACACCACTTGGATCTAAGTTAGTTCCGCCGTTGCCAAAGTCCATACTCCAAACAAATCCATTGCCTTGGTTAGCAATACTTTCTGCTAATGCAATACTCATATTTTCATAATGAATAGCATTACGTTTGTTAATCAAAATTTCACCAGATTCAGGATCGTGGATTTTGATGTGTCCTTGGACCATTACTCCGTGTTCATCTTGCAGCATATTAATTCTCTCTTTCGGTTTATCAATTGTATTTATTCGGGTAGCTTGGTTGTGCTTTCTCTCAAGAAACTACTAATTGCAGTTTTACTTTCTTTTAGAGCAACACCCTCTTCGCGCCACTGTGTTCCTATTTTTCTTACTACTTTTATTTTTTGACCATCAATTGGAGTGTTTAATAATCTCAAAATATTATCTTCTGTACCATGTACGCTAAATTCTGCAAGTAATGTTTCATCAGCAGCTGGACTTGTTTGATCTAACAAATGGTTAAATTTTTGTAATGTTGTTTTACGTAAACGCTTGCCTCCAACAAACACTTCAAATTGATCTACTCCGTATTGTGCGGAGAAATTTAATGTAAAATCAGTAGTTGATCCATCACCTTCAAACTCTTGAATAAGTGTTTTATCTTGGTAAGGTATAGTTTCTATAGCACCTTGATTACTTACTGTAGAGCCTGCTTTTACAAATGTGTTAACACCTGTACCTAATGTGCCTCTACGTAGTTGACGCAGTACGTTATCTTCTTTAATAAAATATTCTATTCTTTCTCCGTTTATAAAAATTATACCAGGTAAGTTTAGTGTTTTATTTGGTTCATCTAATATAGTTCCATCAATTACTTCAATACGAAGATCTGTATAATTTAAATCTTTACTTAATATTGTTTCAGTATAACTGTTAATGCGCTTGTAGTGTGTTCTATTAAGAACATCCTTAAATTGTCTATAACCAAAACGCTTTGTAGATACTGGTGATGTATAATGAATAATGTCAAACTTATCATTGTTAGCAATACTTCTAGTAATTTGCACACTTTCACGATCATCACGTACTATATAATCTATAGTCGGACTTAATAATTCTCCGTTTAATGCAATCCAAATATAGTTTTCGCTTAAAATATTAGTTTTTAAATTTATTATACCTAATGATGTTTCAGCATATTCTTTCCAATCATCGCTACCAACAACTAAAGAAGAACGTTTAATTGAACTTACTGTTTTACGTTCTGTTTCTAAAACGTTGTGTTCACTGAATTGATACACTAAAATTTTACCATTATCTGGAACATTAACTAATCTTATTTCATTACCAACTAATTCATAAGATTCATTTTTTGTATACAATTCAACTGTATCACCTACATTATAAAAATTATTAAATAATTCTAATGTACTAGATTCAGATAACCATCTATAATCAATTGTGTTTGTTTTAAGCTCGCCATTAATATATACACTAATATCGTTAGATGTTTGACTTAGGTATGGTACGTGCCAATTACTAATAGGATAGAAATTTGCAATTGTTGCTGTAAATTTTGTTTTATATCCTGTATGTAATACATTGTTATTATCAATTACTAGTATGTTTACATCTAATGGAATACCAGTAAATGGTATTTGTGATAGTTCAAAATTTGTTGTACTGCCATCAGCTGTAAATTCGTCAATTGTAATTTCACTAAATGTTTGTGTATCACTGTCATATAAAGTATAATTTATTAAGGCACCATCTGCAGGAGCTTCACCAAATTCAAATATTACAGTACCTTCGTATGCATACTCTGCTGAACTTTTTACAATTTTAACATCTGCAACAGTACCTTGTGCAGTAACCGTACTTCTTTTTTCTCCATCTACTGATACAAACGCACTCATTTTATCTTGATGTTGAATCTTTGTAAGGAATTGTGCTGTGCTACCGTCTCCGATAAATGTACCTGTATCTAAAATCTTAGAACCGTTTGTACCTACTACCATTGTTGTAATAGTTGTACCGCTTTCTAATACATTATTAAACAATATAGTTTTATTAATGTAATCAATACTATATTCTTCTTTACCTACAATTCTATTTTTTGTAACTAAATTACCGCCTGTTATTCTAACAATTAAGTTATCATCTTTAATCGGAGTTGCACCTATATCTAATGGTACATTTAATGCATCAATTACTGCTTGTGCAGCATTAATTTCAAGTTGTTTGTTATCTTTTGCTATTTGTAGGTTAGCAATTACTGTATTTTGATTATCTACTTGAGATTGTTTTGTACTAACTAAACCGTTTTGAGCTGTTACTTCGCTTTGTTTATTAGTTACAAGTACCACATAACTATTATATTGTATTTCATAAGCATCACGCAAGTCTTCAGTGCTGGATTTTTGACCTTGATAGTTAATTATATCTGAATTTAGTGCAATTATTTGCGATCCTAATGATGACGATTGACTTTGTAAACTGCTAAGTTGGCTTTGTAAACTGCTAAGTTGACTTTGTAAACTGATAAGTTGACTGTGTAAACTGCTAAGTTGACTTTGTAAACTAACACGTTGACTTTGTAAACTATTAATCTGATTTTGTATAGATATATACTCACTTGACCCTGGTAGATAGTTGCCAAGATCGCTAGTTAGACTAGAAATTTGACTATCTATACTAGAAATTTGTCCTTCTAGACTAGAAATTTGTGATTGTAAACTAGAAATTTGTGATTGTAAACTAGAGATCTGCCCTTCTAAAGTAGAAATTTGTCCATCTATACTAGACTTTTGTGACTGTAAACTACTAAGTTGACTTTGTAAACTAGTAATAGTTGATGTTAAATTATTTATAGTTGTTATGTAACTTTGGTATTGTGATGTTGTTAAATCATTAGCATCACGCTGAGCTTCTAAAGATACTAGTTCAGATTGTAAACTTGTCAATTCTTGTTGTAAACTAATAAGTTGAGTTTGTAAACTATTTAAGGTAGAATCTTGTGCTATTGCATCTAATTCTAGACTTGATAATTCGCTGTTTCTTGCTGCAAGAGCTGCGTACTCTGCATCAGCATTAAATGTATGTGTTCGAGTTACAATTATTCCTTGTCCGTCACCTGTTCTATCAAACACCTTAATATCTACTGTGTCCAATACTTGTCCAGGCACATGTTCATCTGTACTACGAGAACTAGATACAGTAACAAACCCGTCACCATCTATAATTATTTCACCTGCATCATGTCCTGATGCGTTACCGTATGAAAAATTACCGCCTGATAACTGAGTATCAAAACTTAATAAGTCAGGAACAAATGCACCGTCGCTTGTAGATTTTCTAACAACAAATACATCGTTTTCTACAATATTATAATCGCTAACATCAAGTTCAGTTGTTGTTCCGTCACCTGTAATACTGTTTGTAATAGCATAAACATTAGTAGCTGATGATCCTGCTACAAAATCAGTTGCATCAATTCTTACACCGTTCTTGTACAGGTTATAAACAACGCCATCTTCTAATGCTTTTGAAAGCTGTACAGTAGATGTAGATCCATCTGCCCTAAATACTTCATCTTCGAATGTGCTATCATATTCGTCCCAAGAATCATTATACCATCCGCTTGCGTCCCAGCCTGCTTCAGTGTCAAAATCAAAACTTGTAATTTCAACGCCGCCATAATCTATACCATCAAGTACTTGACTTAAATCTTGTATAGTTGTATCGTATCCCGGCATTTCGCTTGTTGGTTTATAAAGGTTGTGTATTCTGTCACCTGCTGTAAGCATTGCCGGATCTATTTTATAATTAACAACAACTATTGCACCGCCAGCAACTCCAGTTGCAAATTCTATTGTTCCTTTATATATTGTGTAGCCTAACGAAGTGTCAATAACATTACTATATGTATATTCACTTACTAATGATTCTTCACCATTGACAGAAATAGATACAGTAAGTGAATCTAAATCCATTGGCCATTTTAAAGTAAATGTAGTCTGCTGTGAAAGACTTGTAAATGTTTGTGATTTATTTAAATCCAAATATTGTAGTTTTCCACTAACTCTATCAAATTTAATTGTAGTATTAATTTTTCTAATAGTATCATTTTTAATAATAGCAGTAGCGTTTGCTGCTTTGCCGCCTTCTGATTGGCTGCCATTAAACACTACCTTAGGAGCACTAGTATATCCTGATCCTGGATTAGTAACATCGATTGCACTTATTTTACCTCTGCTTATATAAGCAATAGCAGTAGCGCCTGTGCCGCCGCCACCTTCAAATGTAATTATTGGTGTTGATGTATATAAAGTACCTGTTTCTGCAAGTTCAATTTTATCAATATAATAAGTTGCATTATCAAACCATGATTTCCAAGGATACTTATCTCCGTCTTGTAACACAATACTACCATTTTCTATAGTAGCAGTTTTAGGTGTAATTTTTCCTGTATTAGGATTATACCACGGCATAAGGTCAAAGTCTGTAATCTGACTTTGTGATTTTTCTAATTTAGAATACGAACTTACAAATTCTCTAATTTTAGTTTTAAATGGTTTTACTTCATTAATATATTCTTGGTAATTTTTTAAATTATCATTTTGATAATTTATACGCTGTTCTAGTTCTCCAAAATTATGTTTTGCTTTTACAAAACTTGTTTTAAATAGCCAGTCTGGTTTTTGTCCTTCGCTTAAAATATAACGTATACTTGCAAAGAATATCTTGTTATATTCTACAGCTAGATTATCTACAAAAATATTATCAAACAATACTGATAAAATATTTCTAGTTTCACTAATAGGAACTCCATCATAAATTGTAGTGTCAAAAGCATAACCGTCAAATCCACTTATAGTGCCAGAAAAATTATACAATCCTTTATCAATTTCAATAGTTCCGTTTTCTCTACCAACTGTTTCATAGTTAATGCTATAGTCAACACTATTTTGATCATCTATCTTTTTAAGTAATAACCAAGTGTTATCACTTGTATTATTAATTTTTACAATATCACCAATTGCATCATTAAGTGATTCAAGTTCATAGGAATATTCTAGTGTATGATTTGCGCTAGTAAATTGATTATAATTAGTAGCATACCAATCAACATATTTCCAATACAATGTTGTATCAAAATTCTGTGTTTTAACACGCTGCCAAGACATAAGTACTGGATTGTATTCTAATATTGACCATTTATTTGCAATAGTACTATCACTATCTACTAATGCTCTAAGTCCTCTTACATTAATTATTGTATTGTTATCGTACCCAGATCCGTTACTTGTAACTGTAGCAGTTATAATTTGACCTTGTGAATTAATTGTTGTTTCAACTTGTGCATTTGTGCCTGTTCCTACAACAATTACGTTAGGACCTTGTCGTGTACCAGAGGTATACGATAGATCAATATAACCAAACCCAGGATCTGTAATAACAACATTTATTAATCTTCCATTATCAAGCACTGGTGTAAGAACTGCCTGTTTAAATTTATTAGTTCCAATAAACTGTACATCTATTTCAGCATCAACGTTATAATCATATTCTCTAGAATAGATACTAGGTGCATCATCTCGTGTGTTTAGACCACTAAGATCAAAATCATCAATAATTATTTGTTTTCTTAGTGCCATGTTAGCACGTTCAATTACAACTTTAAGTGCTTCTAATCTATTTACAAACCATGTTTGTCTTGGGCGTGTTAGATTACCGTACCTTAGTTTAGGACTAATATTTGGATCTGGAACTTCTTTTAGATTTTTATCAAATCCGACTAAACTATCAAACCATTTTGTTTTTAATTCTGTGCTAGGCACACTTGTATACAATCCATCACTAATAATTTGATACTGGTTATGTATATTTAATTGTTGGTTGGGAATAGTCCACCAAGTAAAGTTAAGTATAGTATCTTTGCCTTTAATATCTAATAAAGAATTATTAATAACATACCTATTTGGTGATTGTAATTCTACATATTTGTATCCAAACAATCTAGGATCAGAAATATACTGTGTGACATCATATAATGTTACTTGTCTTTCTTTTACAGTAGGTAACGTTTTTTTATTTTTAACCCAGAAATAATATAAATTACTAAAACTCTGTAGTATACTATCGTACTTTTTCTTTAATACATAAGTATCATTATTATATTTAGGTATTCCACTTATTCCATTAGATAGCCCGTCTTCACTATCTGCAATTTCTCTCCATTCACTAGGACTTAAATTGCTTTCAACCCATTCATAAACATCAATTGAACTTCCTGCAAATTGTGTATTCCAAGTATTTGTTTGATACTGAGGATTACCTTGATAAGGATTTTTAAATTTAGCTGTGCTAATATCCCACCATAATTCGCCTACTTGAGATATTCCCCAAGATTTAAATGCATCTACAGTTACACTATCATTTTCGTCAACATTTGTGTATATTGCTGGATCCCATTTTGTTTTATATCTTAATTCTTGTTCTGCTGGTCCTGCAATACGTCCCTGAATTGGATCGATTATATCAATATAATCAATAAACTCTTGCTTTGATTTATCATATAAAAACGGTCCTTTAAACTTGTTTATATCAACAACTGGTAATGCTTCTCTATGTTTAATCCAATTAGCAACACCATTCCACTTATAGTTTACAAGTGTATTATTAATTTTAGAATACAAATGATGACCATTTACTTTAAAATCTTTACTAATGTCTAGTGCGTCTTCTAATATACCTGCATATAAAAATTGATCTTCAATGTTTTCAAACAAATATAAATTACCTACATTATATTGCGTTTCAGTAAACGAAGTAAAGTTGTTATCGAAATAAGTACCGTCACTAAACTTTCTTGTAACAGTTTTATCACCGTAAAGACTAGATATTAAAAGATTACTTCCAATAAATTCTACGTTACGCCCAAATGCTTCGTTACTTTCATGCAAAGGACTTGTAATAGTATTAGTAAGTGTCCACACACCATTTGTATATTTGTAAACTTTTACTAATCCACCGTTTACAATAGATGCCCCGTCTGCATTTTCTTTATGAAACCCAATAGCAACTTGTGTGCCATCGTTACTTAGAGCAAAACTATGTTTATATTCTTCGTCATTAATACTATTATCTACAATTGTAATAGTTTCACTCAATCTGTAAGAATTATTAGAATATCTATATACAGATACTTCATCATCAATAGTAACACTAGTACTGCTATCATCTCTACTAACATAAGCAGCTAATACATTTCCATTTTCAGAAAGTTGATAATCATTTCCAAATCCGTTGTATCCTATTGCTATTGCAGTGTCTGTTCCGGCAGTAACAGTACTTCCGTCTGGTGTAATACGTGGAATATATCCTGTGTAATCAATATCGTTATCTACTATTGTCCATTGTGCAGCATTAAATGCACTTTGGCTAATATTTGTTGTTGCAACATATAGTTGATTATTTACTAACACAATGTCACCTGTATAATAATCTTGTGAGTTTGAATAAAATCCTCTAAAGTTTTTATCTAAACTAACTTCCCAATCATAAGTAACATTATTTTCAGTACCCTTTTTAACAAATATTATTTTATCAGATGCACTTACATATAAAACATACATGTCATTAAAGTATGCAAATTTTAATTGGGCACCTACTGCATCGAATCCTAACGGAATGACAAATTGTTTATCTAACTCATATGCACCTGCTTCGATTCTTTCATAAACAGAAACATAACCAACACCATCATATAAAGTACCACCAGACGATGTTACTGGAATACTATTTGTAAAGACCCAGTTACTATTAGTTGATAAAGGTTCGTCAGCAGGGCGACCTGCACCTACTTCTACTCTTGTTTCTGGAACAATCCAAAATTCGTATCCTTCAACTACATATGTTTGTGATGGGGGGAATGCATATGATGGCGGAGCACCTAATTCATCTCTTGAATCAAATACTATTAATTTACTAATATCGTTTGTAGCAGTGTAAATACTTGACTCTACTAAAAATCCTGCATCTCTATCTACTAAGCCAGCTCTTTTACGAATAACACGAGTACTGTCTGCATAATCTGATCCTAAACTTGCAGTACCTGATATATAATTTACATATAATGTTTGTGTTTGAAATCCTGCATCCCAATCAGCGTAAATAACATCAAGCAATGCACCTGTGTTTGCATCTTCTAATGTATCACCTTCTTGGAATGAATGTGTACCAGCAGCATCTGTTTGTATTTGTACCTTTACATAACCGTCAATATATTCTCTTACGAGGTGTACACCTTCAAATATAGGAAGATTTACATTGTTAACTAATTGTAAATTTTCCCATGGAGCTGTTTGTAAAAATGTATTTTCAGCTAATCTAATAGTTTGGCCGACTAGTGTATAATTAGGTGCAGTAGGTCCTAATCGAATAAACCATTTTGATCCATAATCAGTAATATTAGTAACAGATGCATCATCAGGTGCTTTAAATCTACCAATTAATGATAATTTGTCGTTTCCATTTTGAATAGTACCTTTAGAACCAATGTCATTACCTATACTATAAAATCCATTTAGGCCTCCAACATAATTGCTTGGTCTGATATCACTTATAATTAACCCCGGAGCGTTATCTACAATTACATCTCTAAATAATACAGATGATCCAATATCTATTTTCCAATATCCACCTAAATCACTATGTGTGCTATCCGGAGTTTCGTATACATACTCGCCAATTTCTACACCGGTAGTAAGTGTTAATGTTCCTGTTGGAGTAAACACACCAGATGTTGTATTAAGATATATTATAAATCCATTTCCGTCTGGATACAGATATGAAATAGTTCCTTTACCTGTTCCAGTATCTATTATATCTCCTACAGTAGGTAAGTTAAGTGCAAGATTAACACTTAAAATCATATCAACTTTATCTGCTATTATATGCTCACCTGTTAAAAATGCTCCATCTAATCCAATAACTGTATTTTCAAAAGGTTCTCTAGCCAATAAAGGATTAATATGCGAAACACTATACTGGAGCCAATTTAAGTTTATTTTGCTTCCTACAAATACAGCAGCATATTCTGCTTGTGTTGCTCTTAATAAAAAGTGATCACCTAAAGTATTTGTTTTAGGATAATTAGCAGCAAGTAAAAACCCTGGCTCTGTACTATCATCTAGATTATCTTTAATATCTGGATATGCTGCAAAGCTACTGTAATTTTGTGATGCAATTTCTGGTAGTGTATTTCGTATTGCACTCCAATAAGAATCATTATGTTTTACAATTTGACCTGCAGAGTAAGCAGTTGCATTATTCCAAGGACCTACTAGATTTGTTTTTATTTCTGTATCGTCGGGACTGCCAACAGCAATATATTTGCTGTCTGGAGATATGGCAACAGCTTTACCAAAACTATTACCATTAGATAAATTAGATTGTTTTTCTATTACACCTTCTAGCTGCATAGCAATAGAATCTGTGCCTCGAGCATAAACTTCAACAGTTCCATCTAAAGGAGAACCTGCAATTGTTATTGTATTTCTTTTATCTGTATCATAATCTATTGCCCAGGCGGTTGATCCTTCATCATTATCAAAATTCCAAACTTTTCTATAATTTTCATATTGACGTTTGTATACAGCCCAATTATTGTTAACAGAATCTATCCAGACAGTTGCATCTTGCAAATCTGAACCCATAACAGTTGCTAATGCTGATATTGTTTCAAATCTATGAGAAATAAATTTTCTTATAGGTAAAAATTCTATAGTTATATCGTCAAGTACATTAACGTATACACTATTATTCTCGACCTTTTTAACAGTTCTAAGAACTTCTGTACTATCTGTTGTGGGGATTATAAAAATATCATTAACTGATAATCCATGTGCATTATCAAAGTTTAATCTTGTTTGAACACCATCTTCTACTGCTGTAAATGTTAAACTAGTATTTTCTACTTTTACTACATCCCAAGTATTATTTAAATTGTTTCCAATCCAAATATAATCATCTAATTGTAAATCAGAAGCAGTAAGTGTTAACAAATCACTGTAGTTAGCAATTTCATACTTTACATCATCACTATGTACATAACCTGCTGTTGCTATTACTTCTTTAGGCGAAGTAGCATGTACTGGAAATACTGATGCAGGGTTATAATCGTTGTCTGACAAATAGACATCATCTTTAGATTGTCTGTAAATTAAATCTAAATTAGTGCCGCTATCACGGTTTACCAATTCAATAGGTTGAGGCGACAATTGAAATTTCTTTTCGTCTAATACAAATTCAGTTTCTTTTATGCCATCAATAGCGCCGTATGTACCTGCGTTAAATGCCCATTCTTCGTAAAATTCTAAACTATTTGTACTTGTTCCTATACTATCAAACAATTTAGTTAAAGCGTTTAGTGATCCTTTTTCTTTAATGTATCCTTGATAAAACTTATATTGTGTTACATCATCTTTTAGAATATTTTCTAAATAACGTCTTTTTTGGTATCCTATTAAATGCTGTGCAAGTCGTTGTTGTTCAACATCAAAATTATCAGTATCTAAATCGTAAAAATCAGCAAATTGGTTTGCTTTGTATTCAAAGTTTGGAAACATTCCAGGTTCTGGTTTTTTATCAAGTATAGTCCATGTATCTAAACTAAAATTAGTAACACCCGGTGCATGTTGTTTAGCAACATAATAATATTCTTTATATTTTACAATAGTACCGATTGTATAATCAGTATTAGGTTCCCAATCATAACAAATTGGGTCATCTATTATAAATCCTGGAACGTTTGTGCTGCCGTCCCAATCGCTTGATCTATATCCTAAAACTTTAATACGTTCTTGTCTATACCCTGGTGCAGGATTATAAATTACATCTTGAAATATAGTTGTATTATCAAGAGTAACAATATGCTCTTTTTGTGTTAAAGGAAGTTTAGCAAGATAAATTCCTTCTGCTGTATCTTTTGGTTGTAGTATAAATTCTTTTTCTATTCTGCTATAAGAAAGGTTAGCTGGATTAATCGGCTTGCCGTTACTGTTAAGAGGAACTGTAGAATACAATTCGTTAAAAATATTATCAACAATAAAGTCTTCTTTATAAAACTTTAAAGTTTCAGCAGCCGGGCTTAATGTAATAACACTATTTTCTTGCCAGTTCTGAGTAGTCCAGAATAAAAAGTCCTTTATACTCATACGCCAGTTTTGTACTGTTTCTGTTTCAGGATTAAACGATTCAAATATAAATCCGGATTTTTTAAGATAATATTCGTAACCAGCTAAAAAGTCTATTACTTCTTGAATCGATGCATACGTTGTGCCATAATCAACATATGAAGGCTGAGTGTTAAACTCTCTAGCAATTGTTGCTGATACTCCACCAACAATCGGAACTTCAGAAATTACTACATACAACGTAGTATCAAATGTTTCACCTGATGTGTGATCTGCTTTTGCTCTATAAAATCTTCCTTCATATCTTATTAAATTACCTTGTAAATATGTTTTACCACTATTCCACTCAACAAAACTTTCGCTTGTGCCGCCTTCACTAATAACAAGATCTTTATTACTTGATATAGGAGTATGTATTGTAAACACAGGGTTAAATCTGTCATATCCTCTTACAACAAACCCTGCTTGTTGTTTTTCGATAATCACACCACTGTATGTTGCAATATCAAATGCTGTACTTTTGTTTAAATGAATACTGTAATTTTCTGTTGGAACAAAAACATTTCCTTCATTTAACGGAGTTCTTGAATCTAAAATTAAATTAAATTTATCTTTATTTGTAAATCCTGCAACTCTAAGTCCTAGTTTGTTTTCTAACCCTTTAAAAGTTTCTTGATATTGTGCATAAGATGTATTAACATTACTATGAATTAAGTTTGCAACAAAGTTAACTAGTCCGGCGGTCTGTACTCTTGATAGATCCGAAGTTGAATTTGGAAATAGTAAACTCTTTAATGTAATACGTTTATTAGTATCACCGTATACTAGCTGTCCTGCAAAGTTTCTACTTATTCTACTTCTGTCAAACCCTATTCCAAAAACATGCGCAGGTCTGTTTATTATTAAACTTTTTATTAATGCATACGGATAATCTGAACTTCTTCTCCAAGCACTTTCAATTGGAGCTAAATCACCAAATTTAAACTTAGTCTTAATTAATGTATTACTAAAGTTTTTAATATATCCACTGTTTAACGGAGTTTGTATTTTACCTTGCGATGTTGCAGGTGGAAAAGATGCTAATCCTGGTCTTGCAAATTTTTCACGCACAACTAAAGGCTTGCCTGGCTCTCTAACAAATCCTTTTTCAAGATCTGACCACATTGGAATGTTATCACTTGTATAAGGTGCAGGACCGTACACTTTATTCCACCAGTTAGGCTTAATACTAAATCCTAAAATTTCCCAAGGATGTGTATGAGGACGATCTGTATCATATGCATCTTTATAAATACCTCTCCAAAATCCTAACAATGGAGTGTCGCTTGGACTTGTACTTGCAAAATAATTAAATGTAAATGCATTAGCACTTGAATAAAAATCATTATTAGTATAATCTGGATTGCCTACAAGTCCTAACCAATCAATAAAATCATCTACATATGCATTATCA
>Ga0209716_1000610_pt1 | contig 32687 bp, 57 predicted proteins | sample COGITO_mtgs_1205_FD_184811 | JGI IMG/M metagenome (GOLD analysis project Ga0209716, IMG submission 184811) | Pelagic marine microbial communities from North Sea - COGITO_mtgs_120531 (SPAdes) (version 2) | ecosystem: Environmental > Aquatic > Marine > Epipelagic ...
ATCAAGAAGAAGCAGATCAACAAAGAGACTGGAACTCTTGACGACGGAAGCCCATCAACCAATGCCTTTAGCTACAATGATGAGATAGACGCGCAGTCTGATCTTGCCAGAAGGCTTAAGGGTAAGAAGGTATACCGGTCATTGGTTGACCGTTACGCACCCCTAGAAGATTTTGAGAATCAAGCGGCTGACTTCCTAGAGATGGGTCGGCTTCCTGCTGGCTTGTCACCTAGAGATCAAGAAAACCTGTCGCACGGTAAAGTGCAGAACGATCTAGACGCGTTCCACGAAAACTATGTGGACCCTCTTGGTGATTTAATCGCCGAGTTACAGGTCGATCCAGATGCTATAGGAACCTACCTTATTGCCAAGCACGCGGCGGAGCGCAATGATGTTATTGCCGAAAAGGTTAAGGCGCAGCGTGAGAGAAACATTGCTAGGACTGAGCGGGAGATAGAGCGCCTATTGGCAGATGTCGGCGTCGATCACAGTGTCGCCTTAGAGACTCAGCGCACAAAACTTAACGAATACCAAACACTGCCGCTGGCGTTCCAAGATACAGGCTCAGGGATGACGTATGCCGAGGCGGAGAGCGTTCTAGCCTTGGCGGAACGGGAAGGCACCAAGGCTGATATGGACCGTATTGCCGACAAGGTCTACGAGATGCTTCAGTATCAGCGAGACCGCATGGTAGAGGCAGGCTTGCTTGACGAAGACTCTCGCTCAGACTGGGAAGATACCTACGAGTTCTATGTGCCGCTTAAAGGTTTTGCCGCTGAAGAAAATGGCGATGCCTACAAGTCTGGCGATAAGTCTAGAGGCTTCTCTATCGTAGGCAGCGAGAGCATGAGGGCTAAGGGCAGAAAGACATTGCCTGTGAATCCTCTGTTTACCGCTATCGAGGATGTTCAGAGAAAAATTATTCGGGCGAGAAAAAATGAAACCGCCCAAATCTTATTAGAGCTTTTGAGTGAGCTAGGTAACAGCGACTCCTATACCATATACAACAATAAGTTCAGACCGCCCAAGACAAGCGATGAACTGACGCAGCAAGACCTCGACCAAATGTCTAGAGATGTTAGACCTAACGGTGACCCCAAGTATGTGGAGGTCAAGAAGGGTGGGCAGACATTCTTTATAGAATTTAAGAGTGACAGTCTAAATCACGCGCTACAGAACATGAGTGTGCCCATGCTGAGCAGGGCTAACGACGACGTAAGCAAGCTGCTAACTCTGGCGACTCGATTCCAGACATTCCGCAGAAACATGCTAATCAACTACAACCCTTCATGGGGATTGGTTAACCCGCTGCGTGATATTCAGACGGGTCTTATGTATTCGCTTGCAGAGAAGGACAAGAAAGGCAGCAGAGTACAAGGCGAGAACCTTATAGGGAAAATGGCTCAGAGCTATCTACCCTCAATGAGGTCTATGTATCGCGTGCTTCGCGGTAAGCCTGTAAGAGAAGGCACTCTAGATCAGTATGCGGCAGAGTTTATGGAGGACGGTGCGTCAACAGGCATGATGCTGGTCCGCGATCAAGATGAGCAGTTACGCATACTGAAGAACAAGTTAAAGAAAGGCATGACCCGTGAGGCTTTGCGAGCCGTTGGTAACTGGGTCGAAGACTTTAACACCACCATGGAAAACTCTATTCGACTGTCTGCTTACATTGAGGCGCGAAAGGCGGGAACTGACAGGCAGACCGCAGCGACATTAGCGAAAGACCTTACAGTCAACTTCAACCGTAAGGGTGAGAACACAGCCGTAGTTAATGCCGGATACCTGTTCTTTAACGCCGCAGTACAGGGCAACGTCAACATAGCTCAGGCTTTGGGTGGCGGCTCAGGCAAGGTCACAACCGCACAGAAAACGGCAGTAGGTCTTATAGGTCTAGGTGCTGCGATTGCCGTGATTAACATCCTAAATTCAGAAGATGATGATGATGACGAGAAGGTCTATGCCGATCTTCCTGAGCATGCGAAGAACCGAGCGCTGCTGATCAACTACAGCAGCGATGAAGGGTTCGCTTTACCCGCCCCTTATGGATACAACTTCTTCACCAATATTGGTCGCTTGAGTGCTGAGATGGCATTCGATATCAACACGCCAGAAGAGTCGGCAGTGTATCTGTGGGAGAACGTGTTGCTGAACTTCGTTCCGGTTGCTCCCTCCAGCGGCGATAACTGGGAAGAGAAAGCGCGAGGATTTTATCCTGACCTCCTAGAGGTGCATCAGGACATGCTGGCTAATAAGAACTTCTTTGGTAGCGATATATACATTGAGCAAAACCCGTTCATTGTTGAGAGATCAAACGCGTACAACTCTCGAAGGTCTACTGATAAAGCCTTCACAGCAGCAGCCGAGTTCCTCAACGACGCCACAGGCGGAGACAAGTACAAGGATGGCTATATCTCAATGAACCCAGACAAGATGGAGTATGTGTATGAATACTTCTTGGGGGGTGTAGGGCGCTTTGTGAGCCAGTCTTCAGACGTTGCGGCAAGAATGATGGCGGATGAGGATTTCAGAAAGCAGGATTTGCCGATTGTTGGCACCTTCTTTGAAAGCCCCTCTGAGTATGAAGATAGATTTGAGTTCTATGCCAACTGGGACGAGACCAGAAAGATAGAGGCGAAGCTGAAAGATGCTATCGAGGCGGGAGACCAAGCCGAGCTGTCTGAGATTAGGGGTAGGTATCAGTCGTTCATCCCCGTAATTGAAGGCGGACGTAACAGCCTCTACAAGATGTCTAACCGAGACTTAAGAAATATCTCCAAGACTCGTAAGTTGGTAGAGCGTCAGGATATTCCTGAAGATCGTCGCAAGGAGATGCTGGACAAGCTGCTTGAAAACGAAAACAAGATATTCGATATATTCAACAAGGCTTACAGGAAAGCCGAGAGAGAGATGAAATGATAGCTGAGATCAGTGCAGTTGTTGGAGTACTCAAAGCCCTGAATGACGGGATCAAAACCGTTAAGGAATCAGGCGATCACCTGCATGGTTTGACAGGGCTGTTCTCTAGCCTGACTGAGAGCAAGACTGCGGTTGAGAGCATTGAGGAAGCCACGAAGGCTGGAGACCATGTCCTCACTCAGGAAGAGGCGCTGGAGTTGGCATGGGCTAAGGATGCTATACGGCAGCATGAGAAGGAGCTTAAGAAAATAACGCCGAAGCACGTCTGGCGTGACATGCTCATGATTCAGAACAAGTCTTTACTCGATCACAAGCACAAGCTGGAGAAGGCTAGGTTGGCGAGGCTCAAGAAGCAGCGTCAGATTGGTGATGTGGCGAAGAACATCGGCGCAACAATAGCGGTTCTAGCTATCTTTGCTGGCTCGTACTATTTGCTGGGGATGTAGATGCCTAAGCTAAGCGAAACTACAGAAGTAACGATTCCAGTAAAGAACCTGCTTGGTATTCTGGCGTTCACCACAGTCGCCACCACAGCTTACTTTAAGATTGAGGAGCGCCTCACATCTATTGAGTATAGAGCTGACATAATGATGGTGGAGATAGAGGAGAACGATACTTGGATCGATGAATTTGAGCCTCCTAAATCTGCTCAGGATACTATCGTCAGAGTAAGAGAACTCGAGCTGAAGATTAGAGAAATAGAAGTGAAGATGGAGGCTGCAATAGGGGACAGCTAATACTTAGCGGATAAACAAATCATCCTTTGCTACGACACACAAACCGAACAGCACACAGATACAAACAACCAACATTACAAACGCCTTATAGTCTTAATTAAAATGAGGCGCCATTATAGTTGTGATCTTTTATGATCGGAAATGCTTGCTTAGCATCTAGGTCATATCATAAATGGTATATAAAAAACCCCCCAGCCAAGTACAAATCGGTCTGAGGGGTGAGGGTCGGCTCGCAACGACTTTTAACGAGCCTAAAAACTGTATTGGCTAAGTCATTCTTCTAGATCAAACGCAAAATATTCATCAAACCCCTGCATAATGTACTGCTCTATGCACTGCTTGATTGTTTCCTCGTTAGGTGTGTCAGTGTGCTTATGTGCCCTGTCGTACCCTGCCTCTGTACCTTGCTCAACTATAGTCTCTATCAGTGAGTACATCTTAATTTTCATCACGCTTCTCCGGTGCTAGAAGATTATGCAGAGCAGTACGGTGATGCCTAGCCAAGTGACAACATGCACATTGGTTAGGTGATAGCTGCCTGCGTTCAGCCAAGTGCTCATGGTCCCGCCAATCTCTTTCAGATCTCTCTCAGCTTCCTTGATTGCTTCATCGGCAAAATGGTTAGCTTGTTTAATTTTATCCTTAATGCTGTGCATTGTTTTCTCCTCAATATCACCAGCCATAACCTTGCGGCATGAATCTGTAAGTTATTGATTTAATTGAATAAAAAAATATATTAGAGCAGTTGCTTCGTAAGCAATTGGTCGGAGGTTCAAGTCCTCTTTCCGGCACCATTTCCTTATTTATCAATAGGTTACAGCTGATTAATTATCGTTGTGATTATGATTAATTATCTTTTTGGGTTAAATTATCCCTTCAATATTTGACGATGCCATCTGTCTTTGAGCTTGGTTTAGATGGGCGTATCTCTGTAGTGATTTGCGATCTTTCCATCCTCCTAGTTCCATAAGAACCATCTCGCTCGTCCCCCGCTGAATGTGCCAGCTAGCAAATGTATGACGCATTGTGTGGAAGGTTACCCCTGCTGGTAATCCAGCTTCACGGCAAGCCTTCTTGTAGGTTTTGTTATTGATCTCACTCAACACCTTGCCTACCTTGCTGCCACCACCTACCTGCTGAACAAACACATGATCTATCCCGTTATTGAGATACATGTGCTTTTTAACGAGAGCGTCATTCAGAGCCTTACGACGTTCCAGTACTTTCTGAGCATCTCTGTTCAGAGGTATAAGAATGTCTTCGCCCATCTTGGCATCCTCACCGGAAACATTTAGAGCAGAAAAGTCTGGCTCTATTTGATCCCACTTCAGAAGCCTCACGTTAGATGCTCGCAGTCCTGTTGAGACTGCAAACCTAACCATGTCGGCTCTTAAATCATCCAAGATACAAATCAGTCTCTGAATCTGCTCAGGCTTCAAGAAGAGTTTACTCTTCGTCTCAGGGTACACAGACAACTTAGGGACTCGATCAACATGCTCTTTTGATAGAGCGTAATTGAGGATAGACCGGAAAGTTATGATGTGCTTATTGACCCAGCTGTTGCTGACCTTTTGACCAATTCTCCTTTTGGATGGTTGTTTCCGCAGGTTCTCTATAAAGTTATCGATAAGAGCGATCTTCTCGAATTCCTTTACCGGCGTAGAGCCAAACACCTTAACAAGGTTGTTAGCTGCTATGACCGTGGTCCTCTGCTTCTCTTCATTGTGTGCGCTTGGCTGTGCCAAATAACGCTCAGTTACTTCTTTAAATGTTAAGTTCATATCCGTCTCCGTGAAACAGAGACATGCCGCGTTGTCAGGTTAACACCAGCATGCTCTGAGAAAAAGGTCTGTTGCGAGGGACAGGTAGACCAAGCCTGCTTAAATAGGCGTGAGGAGGAGACGCCATACCCTCTAGGGGGAAACTAGTGAGCCTTGCTTGCCAGATCACCTTCAAGAGCGGGCTCTTCACCTTCAGCATAAGGCTCGGGCAGAAGTTTTAGCGCTTCTTTAAAGTCCAGTTCGGCGCCTTTCTGAGCAGCACTAATCAATGCGCTCAGCAAGCCGATGGCTTGGTTTGTCTGTTGAGATGAGCCCAGCTTCTCTTTACAGGTATCGCTCAGGTCATCAATCAAGTAAGGGGTGTTATCGATATTGATTAGTTGGGGTTGGTCGCTCATTTCTTTTTCCTCGCGTCATCACGCACTATTTGATAATTTCTTGGTCCACCGATGAGCAGCTTGGCTTGAGGGAACATCATCGAACTTTCAGATGGTGACCCACTTCTGCCGCACTCGGGGCATTTCAGTTTTGGTTTAGTAAAGTAGGGTTGAACTCCTGTCATCTCGACAAACACTGCATCAGTAAGCTGGAGACCTTGACCCCCAGCTGTGAGCACATGCTCCTGATGTCCTGATCGCTTGGTGTGTACGTTCAGGTGTGTTTCGTGCCTGCCTTCCAAGTCAACTACCCCGCGAACAAACACTCGATGGTCAAAAGTTCCTTCGAGGTCTTCTGGGTCAAGGCTTTCACCGCCGTAAAAAACGGTTCCAGCTGATCGGGATATTCTTAGAGGCATGATTGAGTCCTAAAAAGGTAGGTCATCGTCTTCCAGAAGGAAGTCGTCAGCTGGTGGCTTGGCGCCTTGCGATGGCACGTTATTAGCATTCGGGTTCGGCTTTGGAATCCAGTAGTCAACATTCAACTGCTGAAGGTTTCCGTCATCGCCCATCTGCTCACAGACCTTGATGTTGTATCGGAAGTCATTGCCGTTATTAATGTCTAGGGCAGCCTGAAGTTCGTGTACCAGTTCTTTGCTGATCTTAATGAAGCCGTCAAACTTTGGGACGTTAGCCTTGGTAGCCCATTCGTACTGCTTGAGGCGGTTCCACTCTTCGATGCGCTTCTCTTTAGGCATCGGATATAGGCGACCCTTGCCTGCTTTTAGGGATTCAAACGCGGTTGGTTTAGTATTCATTATTGCTCTCCATGATGGATTTGTACTTGCATTGCGCCTGTTGTTCTTCTGAAAGAATCAAGAGACTCGTCTTTGTTTAACACCTCATCTTCGCCGCCCAAGAATTCAAATGCTTTGCGGTAGTCGATGGGTGGGTTCTTCATAATTACCTTGACGGTAGTCTTGCCATTGCTGACAGATGACTTGTACCGCTCGGCAATATCTTTTTTCAGGGACTCGCTGGTCTTGCCCAGCACGTCCAAGGTTTCTAGGTCGTCACCAATACGTGACCTGATGACTGCAATCCTGTTCTGCATTGCAGTCAGCCGGTTCAGTTCCTCATCGGTCTTAATAATCTCGGGAGCGTCAACCTCAATTGTTTTAACGTAATCAGCGCGGGCAACTTCATCCCTGTGCTGCTCTTGAATCCAGTTGTACCAGCATCGGTACAGATCAAGACGGGAGATAGTTCCCTTCTCAGGCTGCGGCAAATACTTGCGGCTCAGCAGTTCAGTCAGGAAGTCTTCTTTACGGTGGACTCTTTCTAGGGTGTACTGTGGCTCGGCTGTTTCGTTCTTCGCCAAGTAACAAATAAAATCACACCACTCAGCATCCAGCACTTCCATCTGCATATAGACCTGCATCAGGTACATGCTGCGCTTGGGTGAGAAGATTGAGTACGGTGACTTGGTGTACTGGGGAAACGGGCACTTTATCTCTACGCACCCATCCAAACCCACGAGCCCGTCGGGGCTTGCAGCAATGAAGTCGTACTTGGGGTGAATCACAAGACCCGTCTCTTCGACGGTGTAGCCCTGCAACCCTTCAAGGAATATTCGCGCATGGTCTTCCATCATTTGCCCGTGGGCAACAGCCGGAACCATCTTGAATTCTGACTCAGCACCAGCCAAAGCCCTTACTTCTTGGCGAACCAAGTCAGCGGGCTTCATGTATGGGTGCTTTCCTTCTAGAGCAGCGCAGACTGACGCCTTAATCCTACCGGCTCGTGCTGCGTGCCATTCGGGTGAACCTTGGATAGCTAAGCTCATTTCTTAGCCCTCCAGCCATTATCCTTACACAGCTTTTCCCAGTTACCCGTGGTATCTGTTAAGCCGCGATTGCTTAGACCTCGTTTATACTTGTCGTGCAGTTTCTGCGCTTCAGTAAAGGTCTTGGCTTCGTAAAACTTGAGATGGTCCCAGATGGCAATGACCTTGTTCAGCTCGTCATCAGCGTCATTTGTTTCTGGCTCTGTGGTTTGTTCATTATTAGAAACAGATTGCTCTCTGATCTGAGAGCTAAGCCACATGGTGTAACCCAAACCAAACTCGCCCATCGCCTTAACGCGACACCGCTGCTTGGCAGTGTTGATGTCCATGGCGTCAGGGGAGTCAATTGCTTTGCCTGATCGGTGAACAGGAAGGTAGGTGATGTTGGTCTGCCCGCCGATAGTCATTCGGCAACGTACTTCGGCAGAGCCATTATCGAAGTAGTGGCATTCACGCCCCGTGGGGTCTTCGGTGAATTCCCAATGGTACTCAGGAAATACGCCCATCATTATCTCATGGGCTTTCATCCAAGGCAGGTAGGTCAGGACTTGAGTACCAACGACTTCTGTCTCGGTGCAAAAAGGTGCTACGTCTATGTCAGATAAGGTCGCCCAGATATGAGCGCGTGTCAGCGTATCCATGTAATGTCTCCGTAAATTCAGAAGACACTATAGCAACTCTCAGATTTATTTCAACACCTGTAAATTATTTTTTATTTTCAAACGAATCTTTTATCAACCCAAGAAAAGACATATATGTGGCGCTGTTTCTCTTTGCGTCACCAAAAATACGACTCAATTCGGCACAGGATTCAACTTCAACTCTTAATTCATCGCAAGAAAGCGTATTTTTTTGCGGTACTTTCATATAGCTTTCACCTCAGATGCAGCATTTATACTGCGGTAGTGTTTGGTATTTTCTAACGGTTCATCATACGTTAGGAAATCTTTAATATCTCAACAATCTCCTCAATGTTAGCTCTTTTATTTTCATCTAGATAGGCTGCACATAGATGAGAAAACTGTGCTGGCGTCAAATTAAATTCAGACCTATCCTCAAAATCTTTCACATAAACAATAGCTTCCAGCAAAACCTCAGTTGGATCAGTATTATTCCTGCTTTTAAGATCTACCCATAAATATAAGTCAATATGATACAGGTCGCAGAGCTGAACTACACGCTCTGGGTCGCTCGGCAAACTGCCTCGTATCCACGCTTGTGCCGAGGCAGGGCTACATCCTGTGTCCTTGACGATAGCCGCACCTCGACCCCAGACAGGTACACCAGCGCTATCAAGCGCTTTATTGAAAATGTCTGCTCTTTGATCTTTCTTACTGTTAGTTTCCATTCTCCCCTCCTTCCCCGTGTCGGCGATTTTCCACATTCAGATCGAGTTGGCAACCTATTGGCTGAAATTTATTTGCTTAATCGACACCGTCAGATTATTATCGCTGCTCAAATGAACATTTACATGGAGCTGTCAGATATATGATTTTTCGTCCTGCCAATTTAAAGCAAGACCGTTACACCCGAATACCAAACTTACTTCTTCGTGGCGGACTGTCTGCCAGCGAGTACAGGGCTGACGGTATAAGCCCAGAATCATTAGGCATTCTTGTCTACCTACTTAGCCATGTCGATGACTGGCAGATCACCAACAATCAACTCTGCACCGTCTTCGGCGTCGGCAATGTAAAGATGACTCGAATCACTGATGAGCTGGAGGATGCTGGGTACATCCGCAGAGAAATTATCCGCAATGAAAGTGGTCATGTCGTTAGGTGGGATTGGCTGGTCACTGATGTTAGGGGTGAGTTTCCACCAGATCATCAAAACCCAGATCAAGTAAACCCAGATCAAGTAAACCCAGATCAAGGTAATCAGACCCAAAGAACAAATATTATTACTAACGAACATCAGAAAGAACAAACATGCTGGCGGTCTGATCTCCTTAACGGTCATCCAGAGGGGGTTGCTGCCAAGCCATGGGTCAAGTGGTGGGAGTACAAGCTGGAGAAACGTAAAGGCAGAAAGCCTGCGGCAAAGATGCTCAGCTCTCAGGCTGAGGACTTCAAGGTTATGAAGCGCCAAGGTTTCGATATTGCAGGTGTTGTGGATTTTGCGATCAGCCGAGGCTGGGAAAGAATCGGCAGCCCTGACTGGGCAGCACTCAAGTGTTTTAAAGGTCACGAAAGAAAGAATGACCTGCTGGGAGCTGTCAAATGATGGACGTTAAAACGCTAGCCCAGCAACTAGCGCCTCATGCTGCTGGTATCTGTCATGAGCTATACCCTGACGGTCGCGTGGAGTCAGGGTGCTACAAGATTGGATCGATACAAGGCGAGAAAGGCAGGAGCATGTCCGTCTATCTCAACGGCGATCAATGCGGCAAGTGGATGGACTTCAGTACTGGCGAGGGCGGCGACCTGCTTGACCTCATCATGTACAGCCAAGGTCTTACCCTAGTCAACGCAATGGACTGGGCAAAGAAGCGCTACGGTATCCGCGACAACACCCCCGCCAAAAAAGTTGCTCCGGCGGAAAAAAAGAACTACACCAAACCTCAACCCCCAGCTCGTAATGAAAGCGCTCACCTCCATGGATATATGGAGAAGCGAGGATTCAGGGATGTGGGAGAGGTGTGCTTTCGCTGGAAGATATACGAGACCGATGCACGGGGGGGTCAAGATGTTGTGTTTCCCTTCTTCAACACTGAGGGCAAAGAGACATTCCTTAAGACTAAACCGATCAACCATGACGGTAACCCCTCTACCCAGAAAGACCTCAAGCCAATCCTGTTCGGCTGGCAAGCCATGCCCGACGATGCGCGAAAGGTCTGGATTACTGAGGGCGAGTGGGATGCCATCGCTTGTGGTGAGTTAGGGTTCCCAGCCTTATCGGTGCCAATGGGTGGGGGTAAGGGCGCTAAGCAGACTAAGTGGATCGCCCATGAATACGAGAACCTCGCACGCTTTGAAGAGATATTGATCGCTACTGACATGGATGAACAGGGGGAGCTTGCCGCCGCAGAAATTATGTCGAGGCTTGGTGACCGCTGTTACAGGGTGAACCTCCCGACCAAGGACATCAACGAGCTGCTGCAAAAGGAAGGCTACGAGCAGGCGCGCTGGATGCTGGATTGCGCCTATCAAGAGGCACGCTGGAAAGACCCAGAGACCTTGCGTTCTGTACTGGACTTTGAAGCGGACATCGATGACTTCTTTGAGAACAAGATGGACGACACACAGGGCTTCGGCTCTGGTTGGGCGAAGCTGGACGAAGAGGACATCAAGTTCAGACCCAATGAGCTATGGGGTGTTTGCGGGATCAACGGTCACGGTAAAAGCATGTGGCTCAACCAGCTGTCACTCAATGCTGTAGAGCAGGATCAAAAGGTGCTGATTGCATCGATGGAGATGACGCCCAAGGCAACCATGGGGCGAATGGTTAGGCAGGCTGCTGGATCAGAACAACCACCTCAGCCATACCGAAAGAAACTGCTTGAATGGATGTGCCCCAACCTGTGGCTGTTCGTTGACAAGCTGACACCCAAGCCTGAAGACCTAATGTCTTGCTTTGAATATGCGTATCGACGTTACGGCATCAATGTCTTTGTGATTGATAGCTTGACCAACATGGTCAGGCAGGATGATTACGAGGGGCAGCAGCGCTTCATCGAGAAGCTGGTCAACTTCAAGCTGGCGTTCCCCGTGACCATCTTCATCGTGACCCACGTCAGGAAGGGTGAGTCAGAGTATGCGGCGCCCAATAAGTACGACGTTAAGGGTTCAGGCTCGATCACCGACCTTGCAGACGGATTCATAAGTGTCTGGAAGAACAAGAAGAAAGCCGAGCAGATAGAGCAGGCAGAGATGCTGGGCGAAGAGCCTGACGAGATGTACACCAAGCAGTGGGATACCTACCTCGAGGTCTTAAAGAATCGGAACGGCATGTATGAAGGCAAAGTTGGCTTTGAGTTCGATAGCAAGTGCTGTCAGTACAGAGATAGAAAGAACGGCAAGGCTCGTTACTACATTAACTATTCAAAGGAAAATTAAATGGATCAGGAACAATTTGCACAAAAGATTAGGGAAGCGGGCATCGCTGTTGGCAAGGCTGAGTACGAGTTATCGAAAGCCGATGCTGATGAGAAGAGGATCGTCGCGCAGACCATGGTCGTGGCTGAGGCGCAGGGCGCCAAGACAAATGCCGCGCAGCTAAGGGCTTCCGACGAAGACTGCAATGTGTACGAGGCTCGTCTATCTAGGGGTAGAGCCAAGGGAATGCTGGCTGCTGCCAAGTCAGAGATGCTAGCGGCTGAAGTCGAGTTCAAGGTCTGGCAATCCATGCTCGCCAGTGAGCGTGCAGAGCGGAGAGTTTACGGGACATGAAGGGACGCGGCGCGAATGCGATTGACAAGAAATGGATGGACGACATCACCCAGCTCGGCTGCTGTGTCTGCCACCGTCAGTTCAACGTGTTCTCGCCAGCTGAGGTGCATCACATCGACGGCAAGACCAAAGAGGGGGCGCACCTTAAGTCGATACCCCTTTGTTACAACCATCACCGAGGGGGTGAAGACAATGCCAGTTATACAAGTCGGCACCCGTTTAAAAGAAAGTTCGAGAGCAGATACGGCACCCAGCTAGAGCTGCTGGATTGGACGCAAGGGAGGATCAATGAAATTCACGGAGTTTGACAAGCTACAGCTGACTCCCAAGAGGCAGCGACAACCCAAGGGGCACTACCATTTTGACCCAGAGCCACCCAGACAAACGCCTATACGGTTGTGTGACTGTTTGGCAACGACAGATTGGACAAAGCCCTGCAAATATTGTGGAAGGAGTAAGAAGAAATGAGCATTAATATGGCGACACCAGCGCAGTGGGATGCAATAAATCAGCCCAAGCATTACAAGAAAAGTGAAGACGCGATTGAGTGCATCGATGCAATCAAAAGCTCAATGGACACCGATCAGTGGCGAGGCTATCTAAAAGGCAACGTCCAGAAGTATGTCTGGCGCTACGAGAATCACCCCAACGGAAAGGTTCAGAGTCTAGAGAAAGCCAAGGTCTACCTGCAATGGTTGATCGAGGCTGAGAGTTGATCAACGGTCGAGCTAAGGGTCACGCGTTTGAGCGGGAGCTTATCAAGATGTTTCAAGATGAGTTCGGTGATTGCGCGTCACACCTGAAGCGGAACCTCGACCAGTACCAGACCTGCGGCAAGGCTGACATTGAGTTTCACAACCTCATGATCGAAGCCAAGCGATACGCCAGTGGGCACTGGTACAAGCCTGAGTGGTGGGAGCAGGCTAAGACCTCGGCAGGGGATCAGTTTATACCAGTGCTGATATACAAGTATGACCGCCAACCCATACGCATGGTATTTCCGTTACGGACATTCAAGGAATACTCATTTAAAACTGTCGAGACAATCACGGTCGATTGGGAGACAGGCATCTTGCTGATGCGAGAGTTATTAGAGGTTCCCGATGAAGCCAGCACAGTTCAACGCCGAAATTAAATTAGCGGCGAAAAAAACTTACTACCCCCAGTGCCTTAAATACATAGAGGACAACCTAACCCCAGAGTTTCATGATCTGGCAAGGGCAACACTGGTCTACTACCTGCCAAGCAATATTCTCGACCTGCCAAGCAAGGATGAGAGAAGGGCAGCGATAGAAAGCATTCCGCATGACGCAACACCCAGCCACACTAGGCAGCTGGTAGAGCATGGCGTTAAGACGTTGTGGCAGAAGGAGCGCAATGGGATTTCAAGATGATCTAAGGCGAGGCGTGGCTGTTGAGGATGATCTGCTTCGACGGCTGCGTACCATCTTCCCAAACGCCAAGCGAGCAGAGGGGCTGCACCCTCAGTGGGACATAGAGATTCCTGAGCTGGGTAAAACTGTTGAGGTTAAATACGATCCGATGAGCCAGAAGACCGGCAACATTGTGATTGAGTACTACCACAACAAGCCATCGGCATTTAGCGTTTCTATTGCAGACTACTGGGTGATTGATACAGGCAATGGGGAGTATTGGTTTAGCAGGGAGGGGATACTGGAGTGTATCTTGCTGGAGGGAATGGAGCCGGTCTGCTTTACTGGTACTACAGACCGGCATCCAAAGTGGGTCTTTCTTATTCCTAAATGCGTTTTAATTCGATACTCAAACGCAGTGCTATCAGGGCAACCTTAGGCATCGGCTGTTTACGGCTGCCAGTTCTCAGCCAGTTAATCACCCCGTCATACTTGACCTGAAGCACGTCGGCTATTTGCTGAACGCTGAGGTCATGCTCTTTCATCAGCCTAGTCAGCTCTTCGTTTGCTTCCATTCTGTTCTCTTCGCTTTTCATAGTATTCCTGTCTATCTTTTACGTGGAGCATGGCGCCGCCAAATGCTGCGGCAAATATTGTAAGAGCGATTATTGCGATTGCCCATTCTAAATAAATCATCGGAAATCTCCCATATCAACGACATTGTCAGTCAGGGGTCTGATGCGGCATTCAGTTTCGTACTCCATGTAGTCAGCCAGCCACTCATGGTTGTGGGTTACGCCCCAGAGATCGGTGTTCAGGTCTTCGACCTTGGCGTACTCGACTGCTGCGCGAATGGCGTATGGGTGCATGTCGGCAAACACTCTGCGGGTACTTATATCGCAGGATGATATGGCTGAGTGCAGATCGCTTAGGGCTTTGGCTATATGCTCGGTTCTGGTGTCAGCAATGCCAGCTTGTTTTAGTTTCTGTTCAAATAAGAACATAGGTCTTCCTCTCTTTGGTTAGTTCATGCCACGCTACCCGCAGATCGCGTCGCAGAAACTGACAAAAAAGAGACGCCGTCCATAGCGTCGAATCGGTGCTGAAGCCCAGCACAAGTTGGGGGAAACTTCTAAGTACACAAATGGGTTCAAAAATTACTAATTATGTACAGCGTAAATGTGCATGTAAGAAATGATGGCTATAAAGCTAAACAGCAGGGTGAGTTGAGCCGCGAAAAGATAATTTTTCACCAGTTCACCTCCGCGTATTCTGTAACCTCGTCGCTGTCACAGTCAGGGCAGTGGTAGTAAACGCTGACCCTGTCAACCATCTGGTCGCCATAGGGTTCGCGGTCTATTTCTTCTGAGATACGCAGCTCCACATAGTCTCCAAAAAACGGGCAGCTTCCACACTTCCATTTATTCATTAGTAATCCTCCACTAGGTCGGTGTAAATCAGTTCCCATGCGGCTTGAATCTCTGACTTGGTGTATTGGTCGATCTGGCTCTCAATTTGGCAGCAAAAGTTAACCAGTGTGTCCATTATTTCGGTGGCAGTCTCAAAGTCCATCCGATAGTACTTGCCCTCGCTATCGGTGGCATGGGGTGAAGATTGATAAATGTCACCGCCCCTTTCAAATGTAAAAGGCATCACGCCACCTCCAGTCTGCGCTCGACAGCCTGATAAACGCTGCCGCAAAACTTGGTGTCCAGAAAGTCACTGATCAAAACAATGGGGTTGCCCTCGCTACCGTTGTTATAGATCAGATAGAACCATCCAAGGGGCAGTCCGTCACTGGCTGATGCTGAGACAAAGTCCTCGCCGGTGCTGGTTAGGTGCTCCAGTATTTCGGCAAAGTCGTCAGACAGGTAAAGGCAAGTCTCTTCGCCATCGTTGACGCTGACGCTACAGTTTCTCGACAGCAGCTCATCAATCAGGATTTGAACCGCAACCCGATCAGCCATATTGCAGTACTCAGGGAGTTTTGGATTAAATTCCATCACGCCACCTCCTTCAGCAGCTCGCGCAGCTCAGTAATAGCTGTTAGGTATTTATTGCGCTTCAGTTTCCCGCTTTTGGATTTGTAGAACCCGTGGGGTTTATGAATCCTCAGATCGTCCATGTTTTTGTAAACCACGAACTCAACTCCATCCATCAGGGGAGCGCTGAAGTCTCCCAGTCGCTTGCGGATTTCATACCGTTGCAAGCCGTTGTAATCAGCAGGCACGGCGCCATCGCGCAGCCTTCCTATGTAATAACTCATCGGTGACCTCCTCGGTCGTTAGTTTTCCAAGACCCAGTAGCTGTGGGGCACCCGTGTAGATTCTAGGTGGCTTTCCCGCACAGCTGTTTATCGTCAGGTGGACGCTGGGTTTCGTCAGTTGGATATAGTTAGGTTGGATTTGATCTGGTTGCAGGCACGCTCCAGAGCGATCAGAGTCTGGAGGTTAGGGTTGCGCTTACCGTTAATAACCTCGCACACCGTGTTGAGGTGGAGACCTGAGAGGTCAGCCACCCGCTGCCTGTTGCGCTGTTTTAGCACGAAAAGGGACAGCTCTGCGTAGAGCCTTTCAAACTCACTAGGCACTGTGCGCCTCCCTTAGCTCCGAGATTCTGACCATCTGCTGATCAATGATTTTGCCCATGCGGAGCAGCTCTTCTCGAGCCTCAACGCTGGATGGGTTGGATTGCAGGATAGCCAGCAGCATATGCGCGGTGGCTTCCCAAGTGGGGGTGCAGTCTATTATTTCAGTTGTCATGGTTGCCTCCTCGGCAGGTAGTTTTCCAAGACCTAACATGTACGCTATTCCGTACAGGTTAAGTTTCACGCAGTAACTAACTGCGATCATCAGTTGGATTAGTAGGGCAGCATCATTCTGTCGTCAGCATTTTCCTGCATGGCTGACTGAAGCTCGGCAATGTCGTCTGGATCGGGCAGCTCGTCTGGGTCAAAACAGGGGTGCTTAACATATTCGACCTGCTCATGGGCTATTCCGTTGGCTACTCTGACCGCATTGTCGAATCCGTGAACGACGCAGATAAACTCTGAGTTGTTGCCGTCCTCATCCTGCCAGTACAAGCAGAATTCCCCAGAGCCTCTAATGCCAGCCTCTACCGCTACAGTGTTATGGATAATATCTTTCATGGGATGCCTCCTCAGGCTTGGTTATCTAGGACACTGCCGGAGCAGTGTTTCGGCTGGTTACCATCCAGCACTTATCAACTAGAAAAATTTGGGCGGGGAAAATAAATCCCCTCACCCCTATGCCGCCTCCTCTAAGGGAAGGGCAACTTGCATTGCGTCCATCCAGTCAACTACTTTCTGCGCTTCACTAGCCGCTTTGAATATGTAGTCGTTGTCACCATCCAGAGCCTTAAGCCAAGAGGCTAGGTACTGGGCGTGATCGTCACGGGGAGCGCCTGACACATCCAACTGGTTGCATAGGAATGCGGCAGATAGCTCAGCCACCAGCTCCTCGAACGCATACCCCTTTTTATTTTTAAGGTCTAAGCGATCTAGGCGCGATTTGTGACCGGTACAGTGAGCCGATTCGTGCAGCAGTGTGGAGTAGTAATTCTCAGTCGCTGTCGAGGTCTTGGTGGCGCTAAATGCCGCTCGCTCTGGCATATGGATAAAGTCACCCGCAGGCTGGTAATAAGCCCTGCCCTCACCAGAATGGCGAATATCAAAGCCCAGATTGCTAACGTACTGGTCAGCCAGATCTAGTCGCTCAGTGAGGTCTACCGCTTCAGTCTCAGGCTCTGCCCAAGGCTCGCCAGTCTCAGCGTGGAGTACCATGCTGGCAGGGAACACCTTGGCGGCGCGGAATCCAATCATCTTGGGGTCGCCGGTCTGTTTATCTTTCACGGTCATTGGTGCGCTGATTGCCACACCGGTTGAGCCTTTCTGTACTTGGTAACCGATAGCCTCCCACTGCCTGTAAGTAGCCACAGTGCGGTAGCCTTGCAGTCCAAGCCATAGCGCATTTAGTCGGGTATAGGCTTTGCCCGTATTGGCATTCGTGGGCTTGCCGCCAAGTGACTTAAAGGGCATTGTCCAATCTGCACCGGATGCCTGCGCGCTCTCAATCATGGTGATGATTTCGGTAGTAATGATTTCTTTAATATCTTTTTTCATGGTGGTTGCCTCCTCAGGCTTGGTTAATAGGTACTAAAAAACCACCCGTAGGTGGCTTTGTGGTAGCTACTAAAATTTGATGGGGCGGGAGAATAAATCCCACACCCCAGTGCCGGACACTGCTATACGTGATAGACAACCGCTGTGCTGGTATACCCGTGGATTTGCTTGTACTGAACGTCAAAGTTAAGGCACTCGCGCTTGGGCAGTTCCTCAGCTATAGCGTCCATACGGTCGAACAGCTTGGACTCTGCACGTTCCTGCTTACCGCGCAGTCGGTATCCGTAGTTGCTGTCCTCATCCTCAACGTCCCAGACCCTTGCATGGGCATCGATTAGGTCGCTGTACTGGCGATCTAGCTTGTATAGGCGCTGGATTTTCTTGGTGTACTTCGGGTTGATTGCTTGCATGGTGAGCCTCCTCAGGCTGGTTTGAATAAATACAGTTGAACGCCCTCAGTGAAGGCGCTCTCAGTGCTTACTCGTCGTAGGGGTGGACGCCCCATTGTTTGGCGGTGTAGTCCGCCAGATCATCTAAGCTGACTCCCCACTCTCTGGCACACATCGCTAGAGATAATGAGTAGTAGCCAGAAGTGCTGTAGATGTTGCTGCCGGTGTCATTAAAGTCGCTGTATGCATTTTCTAGGTTGCTCATACCAGCACCTCCTTGGCTGTTGTCTGGCGGTGCCACATGATGTCCCTGATCAATTCACGATCCACCGTATCGGCTTCAAAGGGTGTATGTGGATATCTCTCAAGTCGCTCAATAGTCGCATCGACAACCATCTGCTTGGTTGCACCAAAGTCATAGATGCCGCCGTCGCCGTAGAAATCTAAAACGTAGTCGATAAATCCAGTTGGAATGTTCATAGTGGAACCCCTGTCTCCAGAGAGATAATTATCATTGAGAGAATGAAGGTCATGGGTATAACCAGACCAGTAGATATGGCAATGAATAACTTCTCGGAGCGGCTCATAGCTTCACCTCCACTTTGGCTTCGAACTGGTAGCCCAGCCGCTTCATCAGGGCTCGGGTCTCATCGGTCAGGGTCTTGGTTCCGGCGATCATGGCAAAGGTTTCGCCAACCTCGCAGGCTGGGTAGATCACTTGGTTTCCGTATTGGTTTTTTACTAGGACTTGGATAGTCATGGGTTGCCTCCTCAGGCTGTCAGTGTTTCGGGCTTACCTCGCCCATCGTCAGTGCATCAGGTAGATGCAGACACTTTCCTCTTACCGTCTTGCTACTCGCCGCTGGCTTTCACTCTCGATAACCCCAGACCTTGAACCCGCTGGGGGAGGGCAACCAGAAATCCTTTGCTGGCTGGCGGGTCAATCACGGAGACCCCGTATCCGACTGGTTATTTACCAGAAGATGTGCGCACTGTAATCTCAAGGGAATCGGTTGTCAACACCCCTAGACGAAAATAATTCATTTAATTGCATATTGAGGTATAATTTGAGCACCCATAAATGAGGTTGAGTCCTCACAGATAACGGCGCGGCGGTATGACATTGGACATTGAAAAAAGATTTGATCGAATTGAGCAGAAGATAGACCAACTGTCCGACACTGTCGCCATTCTGGCGCGGATAGACGAGCGGCTGGTAAGCAGTCATAAGCGGCTGGATCGCCACGAAGTCAGGCTGGATTTACTTGAGGGCAATATCAGGGACACCGAGCAGACCATAGCAAAGGCGGCAGGCAAAGGGATGGTGGCAGAGCGGGCAGCTTGGATCGTATTTGCGGCAGCCATCACTGTATTGGCTAATTTTTTATAGGCGGGGAAAAATCAAACCCCACCCCAATTCCGATTACTCCTATAGGGGATGTAACAGATGCACATAGAGAGAGAGACAGTAAAGCCACTCAATCTCAGGCAGCAAAAGTTTGTTGAGTACTTCACCGAAACAGGCAACGCCACCAGATCAGCAGAGCTAGCAGGATATACGCACCCCAATGTACAGGGACCGCGTTTGTTAGTGAATGTTGGTGTAAAGGCATCAATAGAGGCGATTAGAGCGAATATGAGCAAGGATTCCGAGCAGAGAAGGGTTGAGTGGATCGATCAGCTGGAGCAATTGGGAAAGCTGGCAGATAAAGATTCTGACCGCTTACGAGCCATCGAGCAGCTGTTCAAGGCTGAGGGCTGGATTGCTCCAGAGAAGCAGGAGATCGTGCAGTTTTCTGGCGCTTTCTTGGCTGACTTAGACCTAGAAGAGCCCGACATTGAGGAATTGCTGGACGATAAAGCCAGTGAGATCAGCGACTTACACTAGCCTGACCAAGTGCTCATGGAGCAATTGACCCATATCGAAGGTCTGGCAGGGTCAAATCCGCCATAAAAGGTAGGTGGTGGGGTGGGGTAGTTTCTGGCTGCTGGCGACGATCTGAGGTGTGGTTCCATGGGGAGGATATTAGACCCTACCACCGTATTTTGACCCCCGACGGGTCTTATGAGAGTACCGAGGCAAAAAATGAAGCAACTATTAATGCATCGTGTTACGGCATGTAACTACTTGGACATGGATGAGTTCACCTTTGAGGCTTATATCGTCCCAATCGTCACCTCCCTGCGATTCGGGGACCAGCTGTACTACTTATCCGCCCAGTTAGAAGACGCGGTATACACGCTTATAGAGGCATCTGGGGACACTGAAGTGCATCTGCACCTCGTCGATTAGGGGGGGGATGTTTTCAATAGGGGGGCGGTCCTTATGAGAGTACCCATTCAAATATACATTCAAATATATACAGGAATATTGCGAGATGGCTGAGAGCAAAGATTCAAAACTGAAAAATGCGGGCGTCAGTGGGTACAACAAGCCCAAGCGTACCCCTAGCCATCCAACCAAGAGCCATGTAGTCGTAGCCAAAGAGGGCGACAAGGTCAAAACGATCAGATTCGGTCAGCAGGGCGTTAAAACCAACCAGACGGTGGGTCAGCGCAAGGCGTTTGAAAGCCGTCATGCCAAGAATATAAGCAAGGGCAAGATGAGTGCAGCCTACTGGGCAGCAAAAACTAAATGGGCGCCCTCCAAAACCAAGTCACCATCAACCAAGTGGAAAAAAGGAAGCTAGTTATGCCAAACGTCAACGGTAAGAAGTACGCATACACCCCTGCGGGTATCGCCAAAGCAAAGAAAGCGGCTAAGACGGCAGGCGTCAAAATGAAGTCAAAGACCAAAGCCAAGCCAAAGGCGAGGAAATAGCCATGATACCTGCACAACTGAAGCAAGCATTTAAGTCAAAGACCGTCCAGTACGGTGTAGCTATCGCTGTCCTGTCTGTATTGCAGGGCTTTGTTGGGTTTTTGCCTACCAATCCGGCGATTCAGGCTGTGTTGGGCTGCGCTATAGCCGCTGGAATTGTGGTTCTGCGGTTCATGACCACGATGCCTGTGTCTAATAAGTAGATCGGAGCCGCCTTATGCCAGCCAAGAAAAAACGCGCCGACACGGCGGCGGGTAAGCAGCACAGCGCCCAGCCAAAGAAGATAGCAAAGAAGACAGCAAGGCACAGGAAATGAAAAATTCGCGTGAAACACTATATAGCAAGGGCGATAACCGTCGTCCTGAAAACACTACTAAGTTTAATGAAGGCTTCGACAGAATTTTTGGAGACAAATCCAAGAAGGCAGAGCGGGGTGATCGAAGAGTTGTTAGGGCTCAAAAAAGAGGCGCGAACCATAATGATTGAGGTTGAGCTTAAAAGATTTTGTTATCACCCCGAAGGAACTCTGGGCGTGATTGAGCTTGCCGGAGAGACTTTCTACTCCATCGAGCGCCCTTGGCTTAATAACGCACCCAACGTGTCCTGCATCCCTGTGGGGAACTACGACATGGGATGGCGCAATTCTCCAAGGTTTGGTGAGACTTGGCATGTGCAAGAGGTGCAGGACAGAACCTACATCCTTATACATGCAGCCAACTTCCCTAAAGATGTTCAGGGCTGTATTGGTTTGGGCACGGGGCTAATGGGGGACCGTATCGCCGTAAGCAATAGCCGCAAAGCGGTGGCTAGATTTGAGGAGATTACGAGGGATGTAGAGTGGCGCCTGATAGTAAAAAATGCTCAGTATGCGGCGATGAAAAACCCCTAAAAAGTTTTGATGGGAGAAGAAGCGTCTGTCATACCTGCAAGCATTTGCAGAGCAGGGTGAGGGCTAGTGGGAGTCTGGAAGGATTTCTACAGATGCGATTAACGTCCTGTAAACAGCGCCACAGGCAAAAAGAATACGAAGGTACTCCAGTATCACTTGAGTACTTAATTGGCTTATATGAGCAGCAACGAGGTATTTGCGCCATTTCCAACCTCCCTATGCACATAACAACAGATCAGTCTGATCTTTCTGTCAGTGTGGACAGAATCGATATAACGCAAGGCTATGTCGAGGGCAATCTGAGGCTTGTTTGTGCCCGCATAAACTTAATGAGAAGCACTTTGGACGACCATGATTTCTTGTGGTGGTGCCGAGCTATGGTGAACAGCAGTGGAAATTGAAGAAGTAGCACGAAAATTAAAGGGTAATTTCCCTCTATACGCCAAGAACATGCTGAAAATTGTAACAAAAGAGGGTGAAAGCCGCCCATTTGTGTTGAATGCCGCCCAATTGCATGTCCATAAAATGCTTGAGCAGCAGCTAAAAGATCAGGGAAACATCCGCGCATTGGTACTGAAAGCCCGCCAAACCGGAATATCTACATACACACAGGGCAGAAACTTCTGGAAAGTCACGCAAAATCGAAACGCTAACGCGTTTGTGCTTTCGCACCTTGCAGAGTCTACCAACGCTATCTTCAATATGGTCCGCTACTTTTATGACAATGTCCCGCATCAGGCATTTAAACCGCCGCTCGCTTCTCAGTCGGCGTCAACTCTGGTATTTGACGAAATCAATTCGCGGTACAGGGTGGGAACCGCACGGTCCACTCAAACCGGACGAGGACAAACCAACAGATTCGTCCATGGATCAGAGGTTGCCTTCTACCCACAAGGATCAGACATAGTCGCGGGTCTCTTGCAGACCGTCGGCGGAAAGAACACTGAGGTAATTCTGGAGAGCACGGCTAACGGTGCTGGTGGCTGGTTCTACGATCAGGTTATGAAGTCTCTTCGGGGGGAGTCTGAGTGGATCACCTGTTTCATCCCATGGTTCTGGATGCCCGAGTACAGAAAAAAAGTTTCACCATACTTCGTAGCCACGCCAGAAGAGTATGAGCTGGCTCAAAAGTATGGATTGGACGATGCCCAACTTTCATTCAGACGCGCAAAGCTAGACGAGCTGGGCGGTACAGACCTGTTTCGTCAGGAGTATCCAAGCACTCCGCTCGAGGCATTCCTAACCTCTGGTCGGTGCTTTGTGGAAGAGAGCGCAATATCTCAATGTGAAACTAATTGCTACACCGCAGACTTCAAGGGAGACATTATCGACGGAACCCTAATCGAGCGTGAGCATGGCAACTATCAAGAGTGGTATCCCCCTGCTCGAGAAGAAAGCTACGTCATCGGTGTGGATGTTGCGGAGGGTCTCGCCTACGGCGACTATAGCTGTGCCCAAGTCCTTGACTCTCTAGGCAATCAGGTAGCTTGCTGGCACGGACACATCGATCCTTTCGACTACGGCGCCCTAGTTGCAATGCTAGGAAAGCGATATAACACTGCATATATAGTGGTTGAGAGAAACAATCATGGTCTGGGTACGCTCCGAAAGATACAGGATTTAGGCTATTCAAACTTGTTTGTTGAGAGTTCTGTCGATGGTGCCTACGGAGATCGCCTGACAAAGCGAGGCGGCTTCCTAACGACCAGTAAAACCAAGCCGCTGATTGTGGACAACCTTGCAGCCCTCTTAAGGCAGGGCGAAAGTGGCGTGGCAGACATCGAGTTATTAAATGAGTTGCGAACGTATATCATTGATGATAAAGGGAGTTACAATTCTCAGAATGGATGTTATGATGACAGGGTGATGGCTTATGCCATTGCCTTGCATGGACTTGCTTCTATGCCGAGACCTCGGCACCGGACGATACAAAAACGATTTAAATCGCTTGATCCTGTGACGGGTTATTAATCTATGCATGATGCTGAATTTGATGAAGCAGAAGACGAGTTAGTTGAGAAGGAATCGGACGGTACGCAAGCTCAGAGCATGCAGAGTCTAGGGTCTCGCCTCGCCGGAACTTTTCAAGAATACAAAGACGCTCGCAAAGAAACAGAAAACGAGTGGCTAAAAGACTTGCGCCAGTATCAGGGGATTTATGAGCCTGATGTCCTTGCACGCCTAAACCAAGCGTCTGGATCACGATCAAAAGTGTTTGTCGGCTTAACACGTACCAAGGTTATGGCGGCATATTCGAGAATTATCGACCTGCTGTTTCAGCACGGCGACATATTCTTCTCTGTAGACCCAACCCCAATCCCTCAGATTGATCCCTTGAAGGCGATGCAAATGCGCCAGATGGCTATGGATCAGATCATGCAGGCTAGCGGACAAGACCCGATGATGAATCAGGACTTGGTTGCTGCTCGGATGCAGGAGCTTGAGGGAGAGTTCGTAGAGCTTGAGCGGGAAGTGGCGAAGCAGGCTGCGGAATCAATGACGACTGATATCGAAGATCAGCTGATTGAGACCAACGCCGAGATGAAGCTCAAAGAAAGCATGCTAGAGGCGTGTATCTTTGGCTCGGGTGCAGTTAAATCTGGCACCGTAAGAATTGACAAGAAGCAGTCTTATTCCAAGATGCTTGACCCTCAGACGGGTGAGCAAGCCTATGCTCTTAGCGTGGTTGAGACTGTTGCTCCTGAGGTAGAGAGCGTAAGCATCTTCGACCTTTACCCTGATCCATACTGTACGACGCTAGATGATTGCGACGGGTTGTTCCGCCGTCATGTCCTGACTCGGCGACAGATGCGAGACCTCGCCGACCTGCCTCAATTTGATGGCGAGATGGTGAAGTACCTACTCAAGATTCACCGTAGCGGCAACCATACTGAAGAGGATCATGAGACCACCCGCAGAAGAATTGCTGGAATCCATGAGAACTCAGAATCAAACCGCTTCGTTGTTATGGAGTACTGGGGAACTGTAGACGGATACGAGCTTGAGGAACACGGCATAGAGCTGGACGAAGACGCTGACTTGTCAGACGACTACTCGGCTTGTGTGTGGCTGTGTGACGGCAAAGTATTAAAGGTCATGTTGAATCCTATTGCAGGATACAAGATGCCCTACCACATCTTCCCTTATGAGCGCAGCCCGCACCAGTTCTGGGGTACAGGCGTACCTCGCATGATGCGCGACTCTCAAGGAACAATGAACACCGCAACACGGATTTGGCTGGACAACATGGCGTTGTCTTCAGGTCCAATGGTTGAGGTAAACACAGACTTGCTTGCAGCAGGAGAAGACCCGACAGATATCCACCCTTGGCGAGTATTTCTCCGAGAGGGTGGAGACGGTTCCATGCCTGCTGTCAGGTGGTATCAGCCAGTAGCGAATGCTAACGGACTGAACCAGATTGTAGAGATATTTCGACGCTTTGCTGACGAGACTACGTCGCTCCCAAGCTACACGCATGGTGAGCAGACACAGGGTCTTAACAAGACAGCGACTGGTATGTCGATGCTTATGGGTGCAGCAAACATTGCACTGAAAAGCACAATCAAAAACATTGATGACTTCTTGATCGAGCCCATGATTGAGAGCCTGTTCCACTTCAATATGGAGTTTGGAACCAACGAGAAGTCAAAGGGTGACCTGCGAATTGTTGCGCGAGGCAGTACGTCTCTTGTTCAGAAAGAGATTCAAAGCCAGAGACTGCTTCAGTTCCTATCCATCGTTGGCGACAACGCAGGCGGAGTCGTTAAGCAGAACGACCTGTTGCGCGAGATCGCCACAAGCATGGATATAGACCCCAACAAAATAATGAAGACTGAGGAGCAGATGGCTCTTGAACAGCAGCAGCAACAACAGTTACTCCAAGCTCAAATGCAACAGGCAGCAAGCGCAGGCGGTCCTCCGCCTCAGGGCGATGCCGGAATGGGAACTCCTGTCGGATTTAATTGAAGCCCGATTTGAGAGCGCTCAGTCAGCGTTAGAAAGAGCAGACGAGACAAATTTTAGGTTCGAGCAGGGCAGGCTCCTAGAGCTTCGTTTCATGCTTGAACTTGAACAAGCGGCAAAAGCCGTTCTAGACAAAGCGCGGTCCCCTAAAAGGATAACCGCAATAGACTAACGAATATCCCAATGTGGGACTCGAAGGAAGTAAAAATGTCAAAGAGAAATGACCCAGCGCGACTGGAAGCTGAAGCAAAAGAACTGTACGAACAAATGACTAAAGGTAGGACTGAGACCCCTGAGGCAGATCAACCTCAAGAGGACACCCCAGAAGAGCCCGAAGCGTTGCAAGTAGAAGCCCCCGATCCCACGGATATGGCTGAAGTTCAAGCGGATGAGGACACAGTAGAAGAGTCAGAACGCAGCGAGGACTCGGAACTGAAGTTGGCTTTAGAAAAAGCCGAGAAAGCAATGAAAGGCGCACAGGCGAGAATGACCAAAGCGACTCAAGAAGCGGCTGACTTGAAGCGGCAAAATGCCGACCTGATCAGAAGTATCACTGAGTTGAAGGGTCAACTTGTGGAATCTTCTAAAGATGACAGCAAGCTGGCACAGATAAGAGAGGATTACCCCGATCTTGCTGGACCACTGCTAGATGAACTGAAGAGAACACAGGATGAAGTTGGTAAAGCCAAAGAGGCTTTAGCCGAGCAGGAACAAAGTAAATATCAAGAGATTCAAGAGCAGGCGCAAGCCGAGCACTTTGAGCGAATACGAGCGGTACACCCTGATGTTGATCAATTAATTGATACGGCAGACTGGTTGAACTGGTTAGAAGACGCAGATTCTCAGACGAAGACTTGGATACAAGAAGGCTCGTCAAATGATGTGAACATGGTTCTTAGTAGGTTTAAGGCTGACATGGGAGTACCAGCTCCAACGCTGCAAGAGCAGGCTCTCGAGCGGGCGAAGACGGTTGCAGAACCAAAAATGCCCAAGGCTCGGAAGTCACAAATTAAAGGCGATAAGAAATACTGGACTGTCGATGAGATCATGAGGATGCCAAACAAGACGTTTGAAAAGCATCAATCGGAAATACTCAAAGCGATGGAAAGTGGATCGATACGCCGCTAATCTCTTGTGAGGTAATAAAATGTCTTTTTCACAATTTTCAACGGGTGCTACATCTGAAGTTAACTTTATCCCAGAGGTGTTTTCCAAACTCCTTCAGGCTAAGTTTTACAGCAAGTCAATTCTGCCCGAAATCAGCAACACCGACTACGAGGGTGAAATCTCAGGTCAAGGCGACAAGGTAACTGTACGCACAGTTCCTGCCGTAACCATCAACGATTACGCGGGTACTATCACTACTCAAGAGCTGACTACTGCCAAGGTAGAGATGAACATCGATAAGGCTAAGTACTACAGCTTTAAGGTCGATGATGTGCTGTCTGCTCAGGCAGATATCAACATGCTAGAAGCTGCATCTACTGATGCTTCTGAAGGTATGCGTATCGCTGTTGAGACCGACGTACTGTCTAGCGCTGTAACTGGTGCGACTACTATCGGCGCTCAGACCACGATCACTTCATCCAACATCTTGGAAGAAATTCTGACTCTGTCTAAGACTCTTGATGAGCTGAACATTCCAGAAGAAGGTCGATTCATCGTTCTTTCTCCTGAGTTCATCTCTATGCTCAAGCAGTCTGAGCTGCGTCAGGCTTACCTGACTGGCGATGCTACTTCACCTCTCCGCAACGGTTTGGTTGGAATGGTTGACCGCTTCAAGGTTTTCCAGAGCAACATGGTTTACACCCCAGCTGCTGGCGGCGACGCCGGTTATACCCACGTATTGGCTGGTCACCCTAAAGCGCTGTCCTTCGCGTCACAGTTCACTAACACTGAAACTGTTCGCATGGAAAGCACTTTCGGCGATCAGGTTCGTGGTCTGAAGGTGTACGGTTCTAAGGTTATCGTTCCTAACGCATTGTGCGTTGGTAAGTGGACCTAAGATCGACTAATGATCGGGGGAGGGAAACCTCCCCCTTTTTAGCGAGTTATTAATGACTAAGAAATCGAACACAAAGAAAGACGAAATCTTTCTTAAAGCTAAGGAAGAGTACGACGTTAAGCTAGACAGAAGGTTGACCCTTGCTCAGCTAGAGGAGCAGGTTCATCGTTTAGCCGAAGACAAAGCCAACCCCAAGCCTATTGAGAAAGAGTTGGTTCCCAAACGAGTCAGAAACGTCATTACAGGCAATGAGTTCGACTACAACCCGATTTTTAAAAACAACCCCGATTTATTAGTAATCGAATGGGAGACCGATAATGGCTGACACAAAGGTAATAGACATTTTAGATCGGGCTGGGATTATTCTTCAGGATAATACAAACGTCCGGTTTCCAAATTCAGAACTTTTAAAGTTCTTTAACGACGCGCAAAAAGAAGTTGTTCTGCACCGCCCCGACGCAAAGATGGTGAACACCACCTATAACTGTGTTGATGGTAGCAAGCAGACGCTCCCGAGCGCTGCACTTAGACTGATTGAGATTGTACGCAACGTGGGCGGCAGAGCCGTTACACAGGTACAGCGTCGCATTCTTGATGAGACCCTGCCTAATTGGCATGAAACAACAGCGGGAACAAACAAGATAGAGCATTTTGTTTATGACCCAGCTGACCCCAAGAATTTCTATGTTTATCCGAAAGGAGCTTCTGGCACTCACAGTCTAGAGATTGTGTACTCCTCTGCGCCTACCGAGATATCCATATCGGACTTCGATACAGATACAACCACAATTAGCCTAGACGATGTTTATGCTAACTGCATATTGGATTACGTCCTGTATCGCTCGTACCAGAAAGACTCTGAGTTCGCCGGTAACGCGCAGCGAGCAATGATGCACTACCAGTCGTTCGCTAACGCGCTTGGCGTTAAGACCCAAGCGGATGGTGCTACCACGCCAGTTCCAGCGATGGTAGGTAACGGCTAATGAAATATTCTGACCTGAACCTCTATATACGACCCGAAGCACAGGGTGCTCCTGACTTTGTAATTGAAAGGGCGGTACGTGATTCCGCGATAGAGTTTTGCGGCAGGTCAGATGCGTACATGCCAGAGCCAGAATTTATGACGGCAATTGCTGGTGTAAATGAGTACGCAGTTTCTTTGCCTACCGGTACAGAGCTTAACCACATAATCGATATATTCGACAAGACCACGCCCCTAAAGCCTGTTAGCTACAGTGAGCTGTTACAGCGGTTGGGTGATGAGACTACAAGGGGTTCCCCCTCTTACTACTCGCAGAGGGATAACACAGACTTCTATATTGCTCCGATACCGGCAGCCCCTGTGACCCTGCGGGTTATGTATTCCGTCAAGCCAACATCTACAAGCTCCAGCATTCCAGACACTGTTGGCAAAGAGTATCGAGAAATTATTACTCACGGGGCGTTGTACAGGCTACAGATGATGGCATCGCAGCCTTGGGCGAATCCTAACGCAGCCTCCGTAAACAAGCAGCTTTTTGAGCGGGGCTTGGGTCGAGTGATACGCCAAGTCAAGTACGGTTTCAGCGGTGGCTCATTAACGTGCAAATCGAGGGAATTTATCTAATGGCATATATAACGACCATTGATCTTGTTCAGGGCGATCAGCTTCCTGAGATAGAGATGACTCTTAAAGACAGCAATACTCCTGCGGTGGGAGCCGTGCTAGATGCTGACGACCCGACTACTTTTTCTGCTTTAGACCTGACCTCTGGCGCTGTAAGAATGCGGGTCAGAACAGTGGGTCAAACAGGTCTGATAGACACTCTTGTGGGAACGGTCACCGCTCCTACAGAGGGCAAAGTAACCTTTGTTTTCGATTCTGACACACTGGCTAGCACAGGTGTTCTCGAGGGTGAGATTGAATTTACAGATTCGTCTGGCAGGACGCAGACAGTTGTTGATCTTTTAAAGTTTAAAGTCCGATCACAGTTCGGTTGATAGCCGATGGCTATTTACGCGTCGGTTAGGTATCGATCTCTTAAGGCTGGCGTAACTCACCAAAAGCTTCAACTCTCTGCATCCGTAAGAAAAGCAGCGGTAGCAGTGTCTCAGCAGAATGTTGTTGCTGAAATTTCAAGTCGCCAAATGTCGGCGGCATTTAGTTTCGTCAAGCTAATGGCTCTGTCCAACTGGCAGAAGCTGTACCTGCATGATGTGCATGTCAATGCAGAGAGAACTATCTACTTCTTTAGCGATAGCTTAGATTTTGTCGATGCGCCAGTCATGGCTGTGGGCAAAGGTCTTAGCGATCAATTTGGATTCGTCTCTGATTCTGCAACCCTGAACTTTGGAAAATCACTCCAAAGCACACAGCCGCTGATTGACTCTACTAGACTGAGCGTGGGCGCTACCGCTTTTGATGCGGCACTGTTTGCAGATTCACAATACTTTGATGTAGGCAAGGGAATAGCTGACGCGGTCAGTTTCACAGAAAACGTGCATACCCTGCTCACGTTTATACGCCAATTCTCTAGCCTCGTAGGCATGGCGGAGGCTATATCAGTAGCCGCTGATAAATCTCAGGACGATAATTTTGGATTCTCGGATTTGGCGGCTAATCACCCCAATAAACAGGTCTCAGGCTCTACCGTTTCATTTGCGGACACTCAAACTTTTCATGCCAATGCTGGACCATTGTCTGGCTTTGCCACGTTTGACCAAATGGTTCTTACACGACAGCCATTTAACTTCGTGTTTACGCCTGTTGGTGCAACAACCTCTGTAACTGGGGAGTTGGAAGACTCCTTTGGATTCGCCGATACTTTAGGGTTTTCTGGCAGCATAGGGCTTCAAGATTTCTTTGCTCTTGATGACTTTGCTCAGGTGAATAAAGACGTAGATGGCGTCAAAAACAACTTCCTTGGACTGTCTGATGTATTGGCTGCTTCGCTTCAAAAAGTGAATCCAGATCAAACAGTTAGCTTGACAGAAGAGCATTTAATTGCTTTGTCAAAACCTGTCTCAGACTCTATAATGGTAGCAGATTTACTGACTTCTCATGCGTCGAAGTCAGTGCTTGATACAACCACGCTAAATGACGCAGCGACACTGTCCCCACGGATCGGAAAATCTGACAGTACAACTATTGTCGATTCTCTTGATGTTGAGCATGTAGTAACTGGTGCCCTCCTTAATCAAGCATTAATCGGCAATATGATTTTGAATGCTGATTAATCTGGAGACACACTATGATCGTCGATGATCTAAAACTTACAGGTCGCTTAACTGTTGATTTAGTAGCAGAAGATGGCACCATCAAAGATACACAAGAAATTCCCAATCTGGTAGTAACTACCGGAAAGACTTTTGTCGCTTCCCGCATGGCTGGTACTGCATCTGGTGTGATGAGTCACATGGCTATTGGCACGTCCAACACCGCAGCAGTAGTTGGCGACACGTCTTTGGCTTCAGAGGTTGCTCGCGTAGCTTTAGCAAGCACCACTGCTAACAACAACGATGTTGTCTATGTGGCTTCCTTCCCAGCAAACACGCCTTCGACGGCATCAGGCGTTGTTGAGGCTGCAATCTTTAACGACAGCTCAGCGGGCACCATGCTTTGCAGAACGGTTTTCGGCGTTATCAATAAGCAGCCAACAGATAGTCTTTCGATTACGTGGACCGTGTCAGCTAGCTAGGAGCCATAAATGGCGATTAAGTTTTCTAACCTAGCTAGCACCACGCTGGCTAGTGGCGTTTCCTCTACGGCAACGTCTGTCAGTGTAACAAGCGCGTCTTCATTCCCTACGCTCGGGAGTGGGGATTACTTCTATGCGACTATAGGCGCGGGTTCTGGCTCAGAAATCGTCAAGGTTACTGGAATATCTGGGACCACCTTTACGGTGTCTCGTGGGGAAGACGGAACCACAGCGGTTAGCCACTCAGCCGGTGTCGATGTGGCGCTTCGGGTTACAGCTGGCACTTTGGAAGACTTACGTGACGGGGGTCAGGTCTATACTGCGGGCAGCGGTCTCGGTCTTTCAGGCAACGAGTTTACAAATACGGCGCCAGACCAAACAGTCTCTATCTCAGGATCGGGTTCAACCACTGTTACGGGAACGTACCCCAGCTTTACCGTCTCCAGCACCTCTTACAGTCACCCATCAGCCCACCCGATTAGCTTTATCACTGGGTTGCAGACTGCATTAGATGGCAAGGTAGATGATTCTCAGGTGCTTACGGATGTTCCTGCGAACGCCCTGTTTACTGACACCGTATACACGCATCCAACCAATCACTCAATTAGCTTTATTACCGGCTTGCAATCTGCATTAGATGGCAAGGTAGATGATTCTCAAGTCTTAACCAATGTGCCTTCTGGTGCTTTGTTTACTGACACCGTATATACGCTTCCATTTACTGACAACTCCACTAACTGGAACACAGCCTACGGTTGGGGAGATCACTCCACCGGCGGTTACTTAACCAGTCACCAATCGCTGTCTGGCTATGCTACTGAGACGTATGTTGGCACTCAGATAAGCAACCTTGTTGACTCGTCTCCTGCCGCACTCAACACGCTTAACGAGCTGGCTGCTGCATTGGGTGACGATCCTAACTTTGCTACTACAGTCTCAACCAGCATTGGTACAAAGCTGCCCTTGGCTGGCGGCACACTTACAGGCACTCTTGCAATGGGTGCTAATGCGATTACTAGCACAGGCACTATCTCTAGTGGTGCTATTACAGCTACAGGCGCGATAAACTCTATTGGTACTGGCAGGGCAATACAAGTCAACGGAACCACAAGAATCAATAGTGTAGGAGACATAATAGGTACATCTTATTATGTTGGCGGCACTAGTGTAATTGACACTTCAAGAAACCTCACCAACATAGGCACCCTTAACGGTGGCACAGCGTGGCGCTCTAACAATGACGGCTCCGGCTCCGGCTTAGATGCTGATCTGTTGGATGGTATTGACTCCAACCGTGTTGTATTTGGCACAAACACTTCAAAGGTATATCGGTGGGACGGTGACTGGAACACCATGTTTACGACGGTAAATACTGGAT
>Ga0209716_1000621_pt1 | contig 32387 bp, 34 predicted proteins | sample COGITO_mtgs_1205_FD_184811 | JGI IMG/M metagenome (GOLD analysis project Ga0209716, IMG submission 184811) | Pelagic marine microbial communities from North Sea - COGITO_mtgs_120531 (SPAdes) (version 2) | ecosystem: Environmental > Aquatic > Marine > Epipelagic ...
TCTGAAGTTTATTCAGGTTTACAACAAGGTGTAATTGATGCAGCAGAAAATCCAATATCTAATATTTACACTAAAAAGTTTCATGAAGTTCAAAAATACTTAACTGTTTCTAACCATGGTTATTTAGGTTATCTAGTTGTAATGTCTCAAAAGTTCTGGAACAGTTTACCAGCTGACTTACAAGCAAATGTAACTCAAGCTATGAATGAAGCAACAGAAAAAGAAAGAGAATATGCAGCTGAATTAAATGATTCTCAATTTGAATTAATTAAAGAATATGCAAAGAAAACTGGTAAAATTCAAATTAACGAATTAACTCCTAAAGAAATTGAAGCATGGAGAAATGCAGTTAGTAAAATTTACCCTGAGTTCTATTCTGATAGAAAAATCGGAAAAGAATTAATAGAGAAAACAATAGCGACTAAATAGTAATGTTTAGTTTAATAAGTAAAACTATAGGTTTTATAAATCAATCAATAGCAGCATTCGGTATAACAGCCGGTGTTGCTGTTGCTTTTACTAATGTTGTTGCAAGATATGCTTTTGACGCGTCATTAGTATGGGCAACCGAACTTACAATCTTTTTATTCCTTTGGAGTGCATTTTTTGGTGCTGCTTATTGCTTTAAGAAAGATGCACATATTGCAGTAACTATCATCTTAGATATTGTGCCTTCAAAATTAGCTAAAATTATGCTTTTATTATCACATACTGTAACTATAGTATTTTTATTAGCAATTGCATACTATGGTTATCAATACCTGTTTCTTTTGATAGATCTTGATGAAAGATCAATTGATTTGTGGGATTTGCCTATGTGGATTGTGTACTTAGTTATTCCTATTGCCTTCTTCTTTTCAGCTTATAGAGTTGGTGAAAAAATTATTCAAATAATAAAAACACCACACGAAGAAGTAGTAGCTGAGAGTGAAGCTGAGCAAGTATTAGCTGGTATGGGTGCTGGCGCAAAAAATAAAGATAATGAACATGTTAAAAATTTAAATGACATAGTTAAAGAAGCAGAAAAGAAAACAGGAGGAATGTTATGAGTATAGCTTTTTTATTCGGTATATTTTTCTTACTTGTTATTCTAGGTGCACCAATTGCTATTTGTTTAGGTGCTGCTACTTTTGCATCATTTATGATATTTACAGATCAAGATCCAATTATGATTGCATCTTTATTATTTGAAAAAATTGAACATTATTCTTTAATGGCAATTCCAATGTTTATTTTAGCAGGTAACTTACTATCAAAAGGAAGTGCAGCTAATAGAATTATTGAATTTGCTAAATCAATTGTAGGACATCTACCAGGTGGATTACCAATATCTGCTATTTTTGCATCTATTATATTTGCTGCAGTATCTGGAAGTTCACCTGCAACTGTTGTTGCTATTGGTTCTATAATGTTTGGTGCTATTATGAACGCTGGATATCCTAAGAAATATGCAGTAGGAACAATTGCAACTGCTGGTTCTTTAGGTATTCTAATCCCACCTTCAATTGTTTTAATTGTTTACGGAGTTACAGCTGAAGTTTCTATTGGTAGACTATTCATGGCAGGTGTAGTTCCTGGTATTATGATAGGTATTATGATGATGGTTGTTACTTACATTGGAGCTGTTAGATTAGGCTTTAAAAGAAGTGAACCAGCTCCGTTTAAAGAACGATTATCTAAAATGAAAGATGCAGCTTGGGGACTTATGACAATTGTTATTGTTATTGGTGGAATTTATGGTGGAATATTTACTCCAACTGAAGCTGCAGCTGTTGCTGCTATTTGGGCTTTTTTTATATCTGTATTTGTTTATAAAGATATTAAAATAAGAGAGTTTTTTAATACTGCTTTAGATTCAGCAAAAACAACTGCGATGATTATGTTTATTATTGCAAATGCAATGCTATTTGCACATTTCTTGACTATTGAAAATATTCCTCAGGGAATTACAGAAACATTAATTGAAGCAAATGTTGATAAATATATGTTCTTACTTATGGTAAATGTACTTTTAATTTTAGCTGGATCTTTTATGGAACCGTCTGCGATTATTATGATTATGGTGCCTTTATTACTTCCAGTTGCAGTTGCTCTTGGAATTGACCCTATTCACTTTGGTATTGTAATTACTATTAATATGGAATTAGGAATGGTATCTCCACCTGTTGGACTTAACCTTTTTGTAACATCCGGACTTACTGGTATGAGTATAAAAGATGTAATTGTCGCTGCATTCCCTTGGACAATGACAATTTTAGCAGGATTACTTCTTGTGACTTATGTACCTGAAATTGCTCTTTGGTTACCAAATCTAATGTATGGCGGATGATAGATAATATTTATTTTAAATAAAAAAAGTGAGAGTTTTACTTTCACTTTTTTTATAACTCTATACTTTGATTAATTTATTTATTCTTAAATTCATAATGTAATTATACAGTCCAATAAATAAAATTCATTTTTGCATTATCAGAATGATAATCGGCTCTTATCTCTTTAAATTTTGTATCCATTAATTTTAAATTTTTGATTTGTCGTATTGGAAATTGTCTCCATACAAAATTGGCTGACTCATCACTTCCACCTTCTATTTGAAAAGCACTCAAAGTATCTTTACCTGAAACAGATTGCCCAAATGTATATGGTTCTACTATTCTATTTTTATTTTTATATTCAAAACTTAATAATTGTTTATTTTCAATTGCTGTTTTAATTATATGTTCCATTTTCTACCTTTTTATTTATAGTGTAATTATATGCTATGGATTATACAATAGATTATTTTAGTCATTGCAAGTTATATAAATTTTCGTAATATTTTATATATAATATCAATAATTTTTTGATATAATAACCTTAAAATTTAAGGTAGCAAATGAAGACAAAGCTATTCCAAATAGTATTTATATTTTTCATATCAATAACTATTCAAGGTTGTATAGTAGGAAGTATGGTAGCAGCCCCTTTTAAAGTGGTTGGTGCAGTTGTTAACGTGGTAACACCTGATATCGTAGGAGATACTATCTCAGGTACTGGTGACGTATTAGATACGGTAATACCGTTTTAAATGGCTGATTTTCAATCTGAATTAATAGGTTTTACCATAGTTACTATAGTAGTGTTTATGCTAGCTTACCTTACTTCTAGAATGGAAAAAAGATTTAAGGAACAAAATAAAAATGATGAGAATGAAAAAGACTAAACCCTATTATGCTTTATAGTATCTACAGGATTAATCGCATTTTTTGCTTCTTTTCATTATCAATTGCCCAAGAAATTAGTAGTTAATATAAAAATTCTAACTGTTTTTTGGAACATGAATCCCAAATTTTTAAAATCAAATACTAAAAAACTATAAAACACCATCTTTTAGTACTTCTAACAAAAGTAAAAGAGATTGACTTATTAAAATCAATCTTTTTTTGGAACAGTTTTGGAACAATTTTATTAATCACTATTAAAAAAGTAATTTTTACTATAAATACTTTCTCAAAACTTTTTCTTTTAGATCTTTTGCACTATTTATAACACTTTTTGCTTCATTTATTTTTAGCTCTAGTTTTTCTATTTTTGAAACTATTTGTTTTTGAGTTTCTAAGAGTGGAAGTGGGATTAAATAATTCTTAATATGGCTAGTATTTAAATTATGTCGAACTCCTGAAGATAAACTTCTTAAATTATTATATTGTGTTGTAAAATAATAATATACATATTCATAATACGCTTTTGCTTCATCTAAATAAACATTGCAACATGCTTGGTTTGTTGTCATTTCTTCTTTTAATATTGAAAGACTTCCTCTCGTTTTCCCTTCACCATACATTGCAATAGATAATGTGTTTTTAGGATTTATTTTAATTGATGTATTATTTAAAGCTATTGTTGATATTTTTTTATTGGTGTCATAAATATACTTTTCTCCAACTTGTTCTGTTTTTAGCCATCTAATAGTTCCATTATTCCAAAATTTAGAATTTGATCTTAAAGGTGTTAATCCTGTTGTAATTGAAATAGAGATTGTTTCAAGTTTAACCATATTCCCACTCACTAAATTTATCTCATTTTCTATAAGCTCCTTAGTTTGATTTATTATTTCATTTGCCTTTATTACTTCATCATCTACTTTTTGACACTCTTTTACAATCTCTTCTTGAATGTTTAGTGGTGGGATTGGGATTTTTACTTCATTCTTTAAAAATGTACTGTTTAGACTTTTCCCAAAAGTATTAAAATTACTTTTTTCTAAATCAATTATTTTTCCATTAAATAAATGAAATAAATAATCATTTCTAATTTCATTATTTTTAGGGATAAGTCCTGCTATTGCTTCATTTGTATATAAATCTTTTCCTGCAATCGCTGTTTTACCTATAGATAATTTAAAACTTAAAAGTGTGGTATCTCTTGGTATTAACTTTACATTTGATTTTTTAATACCCTCTTCGGATATTTTTTCTTTTGTATCACTAATAATATTTCCATTCATTTCAGAAATAGAAACCCACAAATTATTACCTTCAAAATACTCAGTATTTACTCTTGTTGGTGTTCCACCAATCAAAATATCAACAACATCACCTAACTTTCTTTGCCATTCAGGTTTACCAATAATCTCCACTTTTTTATTTGGATTTAACCCTAAAGCTTTATTAAAATCAACTCTCGAAAAATCAAGTATATCTACAAGTTTAGCTCTATTTACAAAACTTTCAAGTTCAGAAGAAATATCTGTTTTAATGCCATCAAAATTATCAGTAATTATTTTATTTATCTTAGTATTATCATTTTTCATCTGTGGATTATAAAGAGGTGTATTTATATCTTTTAAACCTTGTAAGTTTTCTAATATTCTTTTGTCTTCTTCCGCTAGTGTTTCATCGTCTACTTGTATTGAAGATTTTGTAATATAGTGTATTCCTTCATTTCCTTTTGCATTACTCCACTCGTAACCTAAGAACTTTTTATTTTCATTATTGTTTGATGGTGATTTTACTATTACTACGTCTGTAGAGTTTTTATATGCTAAACAAAAGTAATAAAATTTATCTTTTTCTATAAGCTTCATATATTTTATAAGCTCTTTTTTTTCTATTTTTTCTTTTTCATCTTTTGTTAAGTTTTTATAATATGTTTTCTTTTTACGATTTTTTGTTTCTGTTAGTTTTTCAAACTCTTGTTTGTACTCTTTAAATATATCATAAGAAAAAAGTTTATCATCTAAGTTTTCACAAAGAAACGTTTTATATATTTCAAAATCTATTTCAATATACGTACAATATTTTTGAAGCATACCTTTGTCTTTTAAAACTTTTTCAAAATCTAGTTTACACTCAAAAATTTTGTCTGCTAGTTCTTGAAATGTACCTGCTAGGTTTTGTTTATCACAACGACGCTTTAAAAATAAAGTTACAGTATTTGTACCAGTTTTACCAAATGTTCCACTTCCAAACTCTGCAATTGCAACTATATCAAAGTATTTTAAAATAATCTCTCTAGTTCCTACATATACATTTGCTTTATTAGTATTTATATTTTGACTACCTTTGTTTAAAATAGAACTAGGTACTACAATACCTGCTACTGCGTCTTTAGATAGTAATTGCTTAGCTCTTTCGATGAAAAAACACTCTATTGCATTATTTGCAGTATAGCTTTTTTCATCAATTGTATTTGTTAATTCATATTTTTCTCTATCTTCATTACTTAGAGTTTCTAGGAAACCTTTTACACTATAAGGAGGATTTGCTATAAGTACATCATAATCATCATTTTTTATATTTTTATTTGTACAAAGTGCATCATTATATATGATGTTCATATCACTTCCATACATAAATGAGCTTACTTTTGCTACTTTTGAAAGTCTATATTCTTTTTCTATTCCTATGATTTCACTTTGTTTATTACTTGTAAAGTATTCATTTAAAAAGTGCCCTGCTCCACATGCATAATCAATTACTTTTGGCTTTTCTTTTTTTGGTAGTGAATTTATGATAAATTTCACTATTGGCATTGGAGTAAAAAACTGACCTTCACTTTGTTTTACGCCTTGGTCTAAAAAGCCTTCAAACATATCTCCTAAAAATTGATTTTCATCACTTCCTGTTAAGCTTATATCTTCTATCATTCTTGATATTTTTAATAACACTTCAAAGTTTTGATAAAACAGTTTTTCATTATGTACATCTATAAGTGCAAAATCATTGTTTGTAAAAAACTTTTGTTCTTTTAGTGCATTTTTAATATCTTGTTTTATAGTATCTAAATCATAATGTTTAAAAATCTTTTCAATACTACTATCATCAACATAAGTAATCTCTTCACCTAAAAACTTAAACATACCATTTTTATATAGTTTTTGAAGTCTATCTTGAAAATCAAAAGGATTATCATAAGCCTTACCTTTCCAATAAAACTTTAGTTCATCAGGATTTTCTTTTTCATCAACAACTTTACATAAAAAAAGATTGATAAGTTTATCAAAGGCATTTTCTCGACCTGAAACATTGTGTTGTCTTAGTATTGTTGCAAATTCATGGTATTTACCTTGAATATCTTTTGAAGTGATATTTTTTAGAGTTTCTGCATTTGGTTTTGAATCACCTATATCATAGGCTTTATTATTTTCAAAAATACCAAAAGTAGTATAATCTTTAGAGTAAGTATCTCTCCATACTTTATAAACCTCTTCAACAGAAGTAGCATCTTGATATGTTTTTAAGTTTTTATTTTCTTCTAAAATTTGTTCTATATCAGTGATATTTATAAGATAATAGTTTGAAATAACTTTGTCATCAACAAAATCACTTGCATATAATGAAATAAAATTAGTACTTCTTTCTTGTACATAATAAGTAAATAGTTGAGTTGGTTTTGATTGTGTTGTATCCCAAGCTTTTGAAAACTCTTTTCCTGCTGTTTTACATTCAATTATTAATAAGGCTTTATCATCATTGTCTTTTACTAAAATATCAGCTCGTCCACCACTTGCTCCATGACCTACTTGCCATTTTGGTTCTAATTCAATATGTTTAGGATGATAACCTTGAGAAAGAAGTTTATGGACACACTCAAAAACTACAAAATTTTCAGATTGTTTAAAGTTGCAAGTTTGTCTTTCATTTATTTTAAAACCTTTATTTTCTGGATAAATAAGTTTTTCTTTTTCAAAATCTACTTTTAGTTCAAAATCAAATTCATCAAACTTTTTTGTAAAAATGTCATTTTTATCTATAAAACCTAAATATCTTAATGCTTTTTTTAAATTATCTACTCTTATCATATAATTGCTACCTTGTTTAATATTTTTGTATTATAGCTAATATATTCTTTTGCTTTTTTCATAGTCCTTATATTAATTTTGATACAATTTTCTTATGATAAAAAAACAACTCACTTAATTATACTCTTGAAGAAGTAATTGACAATAATTCCTTCTTTGAAAAAATACAAATTCATACTTGTTCATTAAAAGTAGAGCGAATCATTGATTATAGATTAAATAACAAGCTCTCCTTAGTAAATACAAAGCCCTAAATAAAGGCTTATAAAGACTTTGGAACATGAATCCCAAACTTTGCTCCATTTCTTGTATTTCGAACCCTTAATGCACCTTTCATATTTTTATCAATAATTATTTTTGACATATACAAACCAATCCCTGTTCCATTACTATTATCTTTAGTTGTGAAATATGGTTCATAAATTTTTGTTATTGGTTCAACAGTAATACCCCCTGCATTATCCTCAATAAATAACTCTACATATTCCAATTCTTCATTAGCAGTAATTCTTATAGTTGGATTTTTGATATTTTTTTCTATAAGTGCATCTTTAGCATTCTTTAATATATTTAATATTACTTGTTCATATTCATTTAGATATGTATTAAGTTTGATATTTTTTTTAATGTTAATAGAAACATTTATTTTGTCATTTTTAAATGAACTTGAGACAATAGTCATAACAGAATCAATTGCTTTATATAAGAAAAATATTTCTTTTTCTTTTTTAGGCATAAAAAAGTTTCTAAAATCATCAATTGTGTGTGACATATAATCCAATACTTTATCGGCTTCATCTGCTTTAATTTGCATTGTCTTATCATCAAGCTTATTGATACTATGTTTAAACTTTATAAACATTAAAATAGATGATAATTCAGATAAAGGTTGTCTCCATTGATGTGCAATATTAGATATCATTTCACCTAATGATATAAACTTAGATTTTTGAACTAATAATTGTTCTTTTTCTCTATTTTTTTCAAGTTCATCTTTTACTTTCATTTCTAAACTTGTATTTAAATTTTCAAGCTCTTGTGTTTTAGCTTTAACTTTATCTTCATATGTCTTTAAAACCTCATCAATTTTCTGAGAAACTACAATTGATATCAATATAGCAAGAGATAAAAACATAATAAATAAAACTACATTTTGTCCTACTTGTTTTTTAATTCTTGATTCTAAATGCTCTCTTTTTATTGAAATCTCTTTTTCAATATCATCTGTATATACTCCAACTGCTAAAACCCAATTCCATGTTTTATAATATTTAAAATACGATAATTTCTGTTTAATTTCTTTTGTTCCTGGTTTCTTATAAGAGTATTGTGTATAAGATTCCTGTTTTTCTCTTATATCTTTTAAAAATATTTCTCTAAACTTTTTTCCATTAGCATCTTCATAATTTGTAGAAATTAAACTACCTACAATATCTAGTCTATTAGGGTTTACTAAAAGTTTTGCAAAGTCGTCACCACCATCTATATTTTTAATTTCATATACAAAGAAATAGTTACTTTTATTTTTCTCAAATCTAATATTATTTAATAATCGTATTGCTTCATTTTTTTGTTCTTGATTATCTATATAATCTTTTGTGATATTATAATTGAAAATATCTAATACAGTATCTACTTCTTTTTTTAATGTTGCTTTTTTTATTTCATAATATTCAGCTTTAAATATCTTCATTTCAGCTTCAAAATTTTCATAGGTATTTTTTACATAAAAATAAGTAATCATAAAAATCATAGAAGACATGATAATTATAAAAATATAGATTATAATTTTAGATAAATTTTTCTCAGTTATTAGCTTCAATCTTTTCCTTGTAACCTTAATTATGTTATGATAACATAAATTTTCTAACAAGGATTTTTAGTATATGCAAGAAACTTTAACCAATAAACTTAATGCATTCAAAGTACTATATGCAGAAGATGAAGATGGTATTAGAGAAAATATAAAAGAGATTCTAGAACATTATTTTAAAGAAGCTTTTGTTTCAAAAAATGCTAATGATGCTTATTCAAAATATCTTAAAAATAAGCCTGATTTAATCATTACAGACATTCAAATGGGTAATGAAAATGGACTTGATTTAATAAAAAGAATTAGAGAATCAGATTCAAAAACAAGAATTATAATAACTTCAGCATTTACAGATTTAGATTATATGCTTCAAGCTACAGAATTACACCTAATTAAATATATAGTTAAACCAATAACTCATCAAAAACTAATTGAAGCGCTAGAAGCATTTATAAAAAGTTATGATGACAATAAAATATATAATATTAATGAAAAGTGTATATTTGATTTTAGTAAGTCAATAATTTCAAATAATCAAGAAGAATTTCATTTAACTAAAAAAGAATCTCTATTTTTAAAGCAGTTAATTACTAAAAATAGAATTATAACTTACCAAGAAATGGAGAGTTTAATTTGGGATGAAGATTCAGTAATGACGCAAAATGCTATGAGATTATTTATAAAAAATTTTAGGAAAAAACTACCAGAAAAAATTTTAAAGAATATTCAAGGTACTGGATATAGATTAACTAGAGAATAAATCACTAGTCTATTTGATTCATTTTCTCTAACTTTTGAAAATAACCATGACCTAAATATATTATATAAAAAACTGCTGTAAATAGTGTAATAAAAGGAATAATAGAAATAAGATATAAACTTAATGTTCTAAGTCTAACTTTTCCTGCTTCTTCTTTATATATCACTTGAAGCTCTTTTTGACTTAAAATTGTTGATGAAACATCATAATTTAATAATTTGTGAAAAAAGTAATAAAAAGGCAAAGAAAAAGCTATTACATTTAAAAGTGGTATAAAGTATAAAGGAATGAAAAGTATAAATAACAATATCATAACGAAGGAACTTTTAAAAAGTACCCACAAAGAATACAAAAATGTACCATATCCACGTAAAGTTAAATCTGAATAATGTTTTTTATGTATAATATTTAAAATAGTTGGTGTTAAAAATCCAATTACTACAATAGTTAAAATTACAGATATTTTTAAAACAATAATAGTTCCAACTGTATATAGTAAAAAACCAGCAATATATGATGTAAATGAGTATTTAAATAAAAATACAATTAAATAAGTAGCCCAGACAAAATAAAATGGTGCATTTTCATCAATAACAACTTCACCTCCATTTTGAGAGGCTTCAGCTATTTCTTGTAATGAATTAATCCCAAAGTCAGCTGCTGCAAAAAATAGTATATATAATAATATTGTTGTTATTATTAAAGGTATTAAAGAAAGTAATAACATTTTAGGTGTTAAGAAGTCTTTTATACTTTTAAGAAGAATATTTGTTTCATTCAAATTAATTCCTTTTATTTTTTATCAAATCTTGTTCTATATTCACATTTTTGACAAAGCTCTTCTACAACTCTTCCTTCTTTAAAACCATTTTGAATAGCTTTGACTCTAGAAGAATTTAGAATATCTTTTACCTGTGATTCATTTGTGTTACCTAACTTAATACATGCATTTTGATCTAAACAACAAGGAACAACTTCACCAGATGTCAAAATACCAAAATGAGAATCTAAACCATAGCAAAAACCTTTATCAGATACAAATTCATTTTCTAAACTAGGCCAATTAAAATATTCATCAAAATTAAAAAACAACTTTTTAGCTATTCTTATATTCTTGGGTCTTTTACTGTAAACATCATCAATATCTATATCTGTGTTAAAGCACTCATTTACTCTTTTAAAAACTTGAGTATTAAATTCTCTTGCACTTTTACTTTCATCTAAATTCCAAATTCTAAAATTTATGAAATACTCATGTGATTTTTCTTGTGCATATTTAACAAAATCTAAAATTGGATTTAAATATTCATCTAAAGATTTTTTATGTGAATTTGCATTATATGAGTTTATTGAAAAATTTATTTGTTTTATAGTTTTGTTCATTAATGCATTATAATCTTGTGAAGATATTTTATTAGCTGTTGTGGTAATATTTACTTTTAAATCATATTTTAAACTAATATCTAAGTATTCATTTAAGTTTTTAAGAACTAATGGATCCCCAACTATATGATAAGCTAGCTCTTTAGTAAAGGGTTTTAGTTGTTTGTTTATATCATCAAAATCTTCTAAAGACATAACACCATTTGGTTTTATTTTAGGAGGACAAAATGTACATTTTAAATTACATATATTAGTTATTTCTATATGAACTTTTCTAAATTTTTTAATGATATTAACCTTCATAATTATTTATTTTGATTGTATCAAATCATTAATAAAATACAAGCAATATCTAGGTGCTAGCTAATCAAGAAATAACCCATTTTTAATTATAATTGAATTTTAATAAAAGGTATAAAATGGAAATGATTTTAAATGAAAATGATTTAGTAGTTGGGGCACAGTTTGAAAATGGAACAATTCAAGATTATATTGATGAAAGAAAAACTTATGGTTTAGTAAGAATTGAAAATGATACTGTTAATTGGTTTTTATTTAACAAACAAGAAAGTGATGATGAACTTCAAGAATTATATAAAAAAATTTTAAAAGAAGAACATTTTATTCAGGATGATTTTGGTGAAGAAATTGTAGTTTTTAATAAACAAGGAAGTAAAAATTTCGATGAGTTTATTAAAAAAATTGATTCTTATTTAAATGACGAAATGGGAAATATTTTTTAATTCTTATTTCCTCAATATTATCAATCTAATAAATAAGGTAAATCACGCTTTAAACTATCTAATAAATCTTCGTTCAAGAAAAGTTTTGAATAAAATTTATTTTCATTCTTATAACAATGAGCACAAACATATCTATTTCTTTTTATAAGCTCCAAGGCTTCTTCTAAATTTACTTGAATAGATTCATTTTGAGTATAATATGAATACATATCATTTAAATTATATTCAAGATCATTATCTTTTAAAAAAACAACTGATTCTTCCATAAATTCAATAACATTCTCACCACTAGCTTTTATATTTAAAAATGCATTCTTAACATCTGAAAATCTCATATCAAATTTTGCACCCACTAAAAGTAATTCTTTTAAGTTTTCTAAATCATTTTTCTGAAAATAGTATTGTAATAATAAATTTAAATAATGTTCTCTAACATCACTATCAAAATCTTCTATATAATTAAATACTTCATTTGCATTTTCAATTTTTTTGCTTTGGATTAATTCTTTATGTAATACTCCAATTTCAGCAATTATTTCGTGTAGTCTATCGCTCATATAATACCTTATAAAAATTTCCTTATTATATCAAAAAACTATTATAATTTTTGATATAATATATTTTTAAAGGATACAGATGTATAAAATAAATGATAAAGAGTACGACTGTTCTATTGCAGTTACACTTGACATATTCAATGATAAATGGAAATTATCAATAATCTGGAATCTTCTTTCTGAACCAAAAAGGTTTAAAGATTTACATAAAAGTATCTCAAAAGTAACAGAAAAAACATTAACTATTAAATTAAAAGAATTAGAAGAAAAAAATATTATACATAGAGAAGTTTTTGCACAAGTACCACCAAAAGTAGTATATTCACTTACTCCAGCGGGAGAAAGATTAAGAGAAGTTTTTAAAGATATGTTTCAATGGGGAGTTTCATATGTAGAAGAACATGGTATTATAAGTGAAGACCATATTTCATGCGAAGATACAATTAGTAAAAAGATTGGAGTAATTAAATAATTACTCCTCTTCATAAAATTCTAACTCTCCAAATGCATCAAAAATATTTCTACTATTAAAAATATCATACATAGCGAGATCTTTAAATTCTTTTAATGTTACGATTTTTGATATGTTTCCAGCTTCAACTTCATCTTCAATTGACTCTAATATTCTTTCTTTTAAAAGAGTAAAATACTTTCTAATCTCTTTTGTAGCTGTTTTTGAAGTATCATAACCATGACCGGCAACTAAATATTCCCATTCTATAGAATCAATTTTATTAAGCGCTTTTATTTGACCAATAAGGCTGCCATCTCTTGTTGATGTAATTCTTCCATTCATTACAACATCACCTGTAAACATTACTTTCTCTTTTTCTAAGAAAATTAATAAATCATTAGAAGTATGTGCTTTAAAACCAACAGGAAGTATATCAATTTTTTTGTCGTTGACAGTTAAACTTGTAGCTTCAATAATCTCTGTATCTACTTTTATAACTTTTGTATTAATCATAATATCTTCAGGTAAGAGGTTCATCATTCTTGTTTTCTGTCCAACTTCATGCTCTTTATTTATATTTGATGGGCCAATAATTTTCGAATTGAATTTTTCTTTATAAAAATTATTTCCCAACCAGTGATCATCATGAGAGTGAGTTATAATAACATGACTAACTGGTAGCTTTTCAATTTTACTCATCGATTCATAAGCTTGTTTAGCAAAAAGATAATTTGAACCAGTATCCACTAATACATACGATTCTTCAGTTTTTATATAGCAACTGTTAGACATAAAACCACCATTTTTAACTGTCGGAGCATTTAAATCTCCTAAAAAACACCATACATCATTTGTGATTTTTTTGGGTTTTAAATCATAATTAAAAGCCAATAAAGATGTTGATAATATACTTGTTAATAAAATTAATTTTTTAAACATTTATATCCTTTTCATATTAGTTTTTATTATAACTCTATTTAAATTTATTTTAAATAAACTAATAGAAATTATTTTATTTAAGAACAGTTATCTTTTATTAAGATATACTAAGTTTATATTTGTAAAGGAGATATTATGGCAAAAGGTAAAGACGTTCAAAAATCTGTAAAAACAGCATCAACAAAAACATTAAAAGAAAAAAGAGCAGAAAAAAAAGCAAAAAAATCTGGTAAATAATTAATAAATGAATTCTGGTGTCAATTTGACACCAAAGTTTATTTACTCTGCTTCATTATTAGCTTCAGAAGTATCCGATTCAACATTGTTTTTTGCTAATTTTTTCTTTCTTTTTTCTTCCTTCTTTTTTTCTTTTTCTATCTCTCTAGCACGTTTTTCGTAATTGTAGTTTATTTTAGCCATTACTAATCCTATTGTTTATATTTTTATGAATTTGGTGTCAGTATAACAGACTTACCGAACATTTAAGGTTAAATAATAGTGTCTAGATATATTAGTTTGATTTTTTATAGGTAAATTATTATTTGATTATATAAGTAGTTAAGTGGATGGGGTAGTAGGATTCGAACCTACGAATGACGGCACCAAAAGCCGTTGCCTTACCACTTGGCCATACCCCAAGAACTAAGTTTGTACATATGCAGTTTTTTCATTTAATGGAGCTGGTGAAGGGACTCGAACCCCCGACCTGCTGATTACAAATCAGCTGCTCTAGCCAAGCTGAGCTACACCAGCAACAATAAAATATTTTTTAAATCACTAGTGTGAAATAAAAATGGTGTCAAGAGAGGGACTCGAACCCTCGACCTCCGGCTTATGAGACCAGCGCTCTAGCCAGCTGAGCTACCTTGACACAAAATATTGGTTGCGGAAACTGGATTTGAACCAGTGACCTTCGGGTTATGAGCCCGACGAGCTACCGTGCTGCTCTATTCCGCGATAAAAAAATAATTAAAAAGTGGAGCGGGAAACGAGACTCGAACTCGCGACAATCTGCTTGGAAGGCAGAGGCTCTAGCCAACTGAGCTATTCCCGCACACTATAAGTAATAATTAAAATCAGCCTAAATAGTATTACTACTTCTATTTAGATAATGGAGCGGGAAACGAGACTCGAACTCGCGACAATCTGCTTGGAAGGCAGAGGCTCTAGCCAACTGAGCTATTCCCGCATACATTATAGTGGTGGGTCTAGAAGGACTCGAACCTTCGACCACTCGGTTATGAGCCGAGTGCTCTAACCAGCTGAGCTATAGACCCTGGTTAAAGTGGCGGACAGTGAGGGATTCGAACCCTCGGTACCGTTGCCAGTACGTATCCTTAGCAGGGATATGGTTTAAGCCAGCTCACCCAACTGTCCGCGTCTTACAAGTTTCGTTTACCACGAAATTTGGATGGGAATTATAGTAATAAATCACTTAAAACATACTTAAAAAAAATATTTTTAGAATTCAATAAATTTTTTAGATATTTGCTAAAATTTTTTCTACAACTTCTCTTGGCTTATCTGATTTGTAAACAGGTCTTCCTACTACAATAAAATCAACTTTATTTTCTTTTGAAAATTGTAAATCAGCAACTCTTTTTTGATCACCCGAATCTTCTCCAAAAGGTCTTATCCCTGGACATAAAGTAATAAAGTTTTCTGAGGTATTATTTTTGATATCTAAACTCTCATATGCAGAACAAACTACACCATCAATTTTTGAAATAAAAGTGTCTTTTGCAAACTGTGTAGCTTTTGATGCAATATCTTGATTATAAATTTCTTTAAAAGAATCATTATCAAAAGATGTAAGAGCAGTTACAGCTAAGACAAGAGGTTTATTAGGGATATCTTTAATTCTATTCATAACTGTTGTCATAGCATTAATTCCAGCACTAGCATGAATATTAAACATATCAACTAAACCAAATTTAGCAATCTCTTCAGCTGCATCTGCCATAGTATTTGGAATATCATAAAGTTTTAAATCTAAAAATATTTTAAAATCTGGATTTATAGCTTTTAAATCTTCTAAAAACTTTTTTCCATCTCTTATGTAAGATCTAAATCCAACTTTTAACCAAACATCAAAATCCTTAATCTTTTTTACAAGTTCCAAATTTTCTTGAGCTGTTGGTAAATCTAATGATATACAAAGTTTCATATAATTATTCATTATTATAACTTTGAAACTTTATCTAATAAGCCATTCATAAACTTTGGAGCACCGTCACTTGCTAATTTTTTTGCTAGTTCAATCGCTTCGTTGATAATAATAGCTTTTTCAAGTTCTGCATATTGAATTTCATATACAGCTAATCTTAAAATAGATTTTTCAACAGAACCAATATCGGATAAAATACCTTGTTTTAAATGAGATATAATTTCTTCATCAATTTTTACAATATTATTAACAACACCGTTAAAAATACTAAGGGCAAATTCTTTTTGTTTATTTCTTATTTTTTTATCTTCTAAAATCTCATCAACAAATTTAACAATACCTTCATTACCTAAATCATAAGCGTATAAAAGCCCAATTACTGATTCACGTGCTTGAGTTCTTGTAGCCAAATTATTTCTCCATCTTAGAGTAAAGATCTAACATTTCAATAATAGTAACCATAGCTTCTGCACCTTTATTTCCAACTTTTGAACCAGCTCTCTCGATAGCTTGTTCAATTGTATCAGTAGTTAAAACACCATTTGATACAGGTTTCCCATAGTTTATAGCTACTGTTGCAATACCTTTTGTGGCTTCTGCTGAGATGTAATCAAAATGTGGAGTTGCTCCACGAATAACTGCACCAACACAACAAACTGCATCATATTTCCCACTATTAAGCGCTTTATCTAAAGCAAATGGAATTTCAAAAGCACCTGGAACTAAAATCAATTCTAAGTTGTCTTCATTTCCACCATGTCTTTTAAATGCATCTTCAGCACCTTCAACTAACCTATCTGTAATAATATGATTAAATCTACCATTAATAATAGCAATTTTTTCATTACCTTTAAGACTTAAATTACCTTCAATAATATTCATTTTTTCTCCAAAACAATAAGTAATAACAAAAAGATTACTTATTTATATTTATTTATATTTTGCGATTATACCTAAAATTTAATTAGTTTATAGTTCAATAATGTCTATTTATAATTTAGTGCATTTTGAATAGCAAATAAATCTTCTATTACTTTATATAATTCATCAACCTGAACCATATTGGGTCCATCACTTAAAGCAACACTTGGATCAGTGTGTGTCTCAAAAAAGAAACCATCAACACCAACTGCGCAGGCTGCTTTAGCTAAACTTGGAACTACAGCTGAATTACCTCCTGTAGTTCCTCCTGTACTTGGAACTTGAGCAGAATGTGTTGCATCAAAAATAACTGGTGCATATTCTCTCATTGCTATTAAATTTTTCATATCAACTACAAGTGATCCGTATCCAAATACATTTCCTCTTTCACAAAGCCATACACCATTTTTATCTGAAGTATCATAATTAATTTCATCGATACCTCTAGTTTTAAGGATTTTTTCAACTGGATGCTTCATACTTCCAGCTGCTAAAAATTGACCTTTTTTAATGTTAATAGTACAATTGGTTTTTGCAGCTTCAACTAGTAAATCAGTTTGTCTACATAAAAATGCAGGTATTTGTAAAATATCCAATACTTCTCCAGCAGGTTTTGCTTGATAAGATTCATGAATATCTGTTACTAATTTAAAACCAAATTGATCCTTGATTTCTTGAAAAAGTTTTAAACCTTCTTCCAAACCAGGTCCTCTGTATGAGTCTAAACTTGTTCTGTTTGCTTTGTCAAATGAAGCTTTAAAGTAAAATTCTACTCTTTTATCTTCACTTAATGGTATTAGTTTTTCAGCAATTCTCATTACAGTGTCTCTATCTTCTAAAACACATGGTCCTGTTAATATTTTCATTTTTTTCCTTTAAAAATCACTTTCATTTCTTCACCAGTTAATGCATAGTGAAATTCATAAATATTCTGACATATATATTCTATATCGTCTTTTGCATGCTCATCACACGCAAATAAAATTTTATCACCAATTTTTAAATCATCTTCAAACACAGGTAGAAGTGTTATTTTATCTTCTCTTTGTAACAATAATGGTACCACATTATTTCTCTGTTCTTTATTATGTAAAGAGGTAGATAAAAGATCCAAAGTTAAATTATTATTGTTTTTTAAATGCTTAAATATCTGAGGTGTATATTTTTCATTAATACTAAATTCTATGAGTATAGGATCTTCATTTATCTCCTCAAGTAATTTTCGTACAAGCTTTGAAGCCCATTTTTCATCTTTTTTTAAAATCAATCGAATAAATTTATCTGAAAGTGGATTTATTAATGCATTTGCAGTTTTATTAATTAGAATTTTTGAAGGCATAAAAATATGATCTATATTTGCGTTGTTAAAAATTGAGAAATCTTCCATTTCATTTTCACGAACAATTGTCATAATATTCGGATTTAATTTTTTAGCAGTTGCTAAAATAGATAGATTAGTTGTATCATCATTTGTTGCAGCTATTATTGCAATAGAATCTTTTATACCAATATCAATTAACATTTCTTTATCATCAGCGTTACCAAAATTGATATGTTGCATTTCATCTTTTGAAAAGTTATTTATATTATCTTTATTTACCTCAACTAATTGAACTTCAATATTATTGTTTTTTAATTTTTTATAGATCTTTTTTCCCATTCTTCCATATCCACAGATAATATATTTCCCACTTGGAAAAGAAGGGAGATTAACACTCAAGTTATCAATTCTATAAAGCCATTTTTCAAGTTTTAGTAAGTTTGGAGCAATTAATGCCATATTTACTTCAGAAGAAATAATAGAAAAAGGATTTGCTATTATTTCGACATCTAAATCTTTCAAATTTTCACTATGATTTGTTGTTGTAGATTTTGCTGCAATTTTTACATGCTTATTTAACAATCTTGAAATTAGAGAGATTTTTAAATTTAGAGCATCATCTTCAAATAAAGAAACTATTGCTTTACAATTATATTTTTTTATTCCAGCTAGTTCTAATGCTTTTAAATTGTAGTTTTCAGTATATAAAATAGGTACTGTTGGAGTAAAATTTTCTAGAATCAAATTATTTATTTTATTCTTGTCTTTTTCAATAACAACTGTTCTTATACCTTGTTTCAAAGATTTTTTTATTATCTGGCTTGTAATTTGGTTGTAACCTAATATGATAATAAATTTCTCTTTAAGATTACTGATTTGTCTATCAAACTTAGCTTTTTCAATTTCTTGTAAAAAAAGCTTATCTTGTAATAATGAAACTAAAGAACCTATTCCATAAAACCAACCAAGTACAGTTATATAAATAGAAAAAGTAACCCAAATTCGTTGAGAATAAGTAAACTCAAATGGTGCTTCTCCAAATCCTATCGTTGTAGCCATATAAGATACAAAATAAAAAGCATCAAATATTCCCATATGATGAGGATTGCCTTGTTCATCAATACCTTCAATTACTACTAGCCCAATAATTGAGATTGTATAGGTTATAATAATCACTAAAAATGGTATTCTCATTCTATGAAATATTATAAATAATGAACTATTTTCCATAGTTAAACCTATTTTATCTTTTAGATTTTAAAGTATCACCTACGTATAGTGTAACTGATACAATATTTGCTAATAATGCTCCACCTGATAAAGAAACTATGATTCCAATAACATAAGCATCTACAACATAAACATAAGCAGCAACTGTCCAAATAATTGCAGCAGCTATAAGTTGAAGATCTGCTACTAAAGAAGTAGCTAATAATACTGAACCCATTTGCGTTTTATCACCTAGTTTTAATGTAGTTGCAATAATATTAACAATAATCGCAGCAAATAATTCATACTTACTGTGAGATTCTAAAGAATGCATATCTCCATAGAAAAATCCAAAGTTTATAGTCATTGCTAGGATAATAAAAAATCCAGATATTACTTTATCTAAGTTCATAATATTTCTTTTCTATATTTAATTTTAAATTCATAATTTTCCTTATTAACTTTTCTTACTAGAAACTAAAAGTCCACTTAAAACTATAAGCATTATACCAAAAGAAACCCAAACATCTGGGAAAGAATCACCTAAAATAACTCCTAATATGATTGAAAATACAATATTTGAGTATGATATTGTTCCAATAATTCCAGCTTTAGCGCAGGAATATGCTTTTGTCATATAGATTTGAGCCATTGTTGCAAAAACTCCCAAGAGTATGATAAAATACCAATCATTTGGTTTTGGCATAACAAAAGTTGCAAAAAGAAAATCTAAATCAGGATTTTGATAAAAAGAACCGATGATTAATAATATTAACGGGCCAATTGTTCCAATTGTCATAAAAGATAATACAATTGCTCTTGAATCATAAAATTTACGTAGTTCTCTTATTGACGTGTATGCTAATCCAGCACCTACTCCACAAAGTATTCCTAAATAATCAGTTTTTTCTAGATTATCTGGATTAAAACCTGTCATAAATAATATTCCTATAAAACCCACCAAGACACCTAACCAACCTCTATATCCTAACTTTTCTTGAACAAATAGATATGCAAAAATAGCAGAAAAAATTGTAGATGTTTTAGAGAATGTCATAGCTTCTGCTAAAGGTATCTGTGCAATATTATAGAAGAAAAATAATAAAGCTATAAACCCAGCCATTCCTCTAAAAACTAATAACCAGAATTTACCTCCTATTTGAGATAAAGGCTTTCTATAAATTGAAATTAAAATTAAAAAAACACCAAAAACGTTTCTAAAAAAAACTACTTCTATAGAACTCATCGAATTACTTAACTCTTTTGCTACTGCTCCCATAAAAGCAAATAGTAAAGAAGCAAATAACATATATTTCGCGCCTTGTATTACTTGATTATCCATTTTTATCCCTAAAATTAAAATCGCAATTGTATTCCTATCTGTATTAAACAAAGATTATTGCTTTTATTATTTAAAGCATACTTTAGATAATATATCTACTTTATATGAAATAACAATACATTTATAGTAGGAATAAAATGGAATATTTAAAGATTCTTGGACAAAATAAACTTTCTGGCGCTGTTAGTATTTCTGGTGCAAAAAATGCTGCACTACCTTTGATAGCATGTACAATTTTAGCAAAAAATGAAATAAAAATGGGAAATTTACCAAATGTTGTAGATATCAACACATTTTTAAAACTCATAGCTAAACTTGGAGGGACTTTTAGTAAAGAAAATAATACTGCCAAAATATGTACTTCTAATATAAATAATACAACTGCAACGTATGATATAGTAAAAACTATGAGAGCTTCTATTTTAGTTTTAGGACCAATTTTAGCTAGATTTGGACATTGTGAAGTTTCACTTCCAGGTGGCTGTGCAATTGGTCAAAGACCTGTTGATTTGCATTTAAAAGCATTAGAAACAATGGGTGCAAAGATTATTATTAATCATGGTTATATTGAAGCTAGTGCTCCAAATGGACTAAAAGGTTCAAAAATTGTATTTGATAAAGTAACTGTTGGAGGAACTGAAAATATTGTTATGGCAGCAGCTTTAGCAGAAGGAACTACTACAATTGTAAATGCAGCAAAAGAACCAGAAATTGTTCAACTTTGTGAAGTAATAGTAAGTGCAGGAGTAAAAATCCAAGGGATTGGTACTTCAACTTTAATAATAGAGGGTACAAATAGAGAACTTTTAGAAATAAAAGACTTTGATGTAATTCCAGATAGAATTGAAGCAGGAACATATATGTGTGCAGCAGCTATTAGAAATGAAAAAATAAAAATTGAGAATGTTATTCCTATGCATTTAGATGCAGTAACTTCAAAATTAGAAGAAATGAACTTTAAAATTTTACAAGATGAAACAAGTGTAACTATTCTTCCTACAGATGAAATTAAACCAGTAAATATTATAACAACTGAATATCCTGGCTTCCCTACAGATATGCAAGCTCAATTTATGGCACTTGCAACTCAAGCAAATGGTACAAGTACGATTGATGAAAGATTATTTGAAAATAGATTTATGCATGTTAGTGAATTATTAAGATTAGGTGCAGATATTCATTTAAATGGTAATACAGCTACAATAAATGGTAGAAATGGAACTTTAAATGGTACAGATGTAATGGCAACTGATTTAAGAGCATCGTCAGCACTTGTATTAGCAGCACTTGTAGCATCTGGTGAAACTAACATACATAGAATATACCATCTTGATAGAGGATATGAAGACCTTGAAGGTAAACTTACAAAAATTGGTGCTAATGTGAAAAGGTTTACAGAATAGCACAGCTTTTAAAATGATAAGTCAAAAATTAGCAACTTATCATTTTTTTAAGTATAAATTAAATAAAATCAAAACAATTATACACATACAAAGGTGAAAATATTACTATGAAACTAGAAATCTCTTTATTTAAATTCGATAAAAACTCTGATTATTTACCATTTTATACTAAACATTTTTTAAAAATAACTAATGAAATCACTTTGTTAGATATCTTAAATGTCATCAATAATGAAAATCCATTTGGATATGAAAATGATGAGAACTTCGATTTAGTTGTAAATTCAACATATTTAAAAGCATCAACAAAAATTGAAAATTTAGTTAAAAATTTTGGTAATGATCTAACAATTGAACCTATTTCAATTAGAAGAGCTTGCAATGATTTAATTATTAATGAAGATGACTTCAATGAAAAATTATTAATTCTAGATGATTTTATATCAATGGAAGACAAAAATAATTATCAAAGTTTAAAGCATTATTATTATGCGTCAAATACACTTAACTACAAAAGTGAATATATTGGAGATTCGGTTTTACTTTTAGCAGCTGACTTAATTGATTCAAACAAAAATAATGAAAAACAAATACTTGAAATTCTAAAAAAACATGAATTTGGGGCTTCTTATCATACTAGTTTAGAAAAAAGAATATTTAATTTTGATATTTCTATTGAAAAAAAGATAATTAGTATTCAAAAAAAACTTGCTTTAATAAGTAAAGATGAAGAACACAATTTCAGAATTAAAAACACACTAATAATCGATTTTGGAAACTTTGAAGAGAAAACAAAAATCAAACATGATTTTAAGGATTTTAATATTGCATATTATCCAACAGACAAAAATCAAGAAACAAACTCTTTACTGAATAAACTTAATGCTAATATATTAAACTTAGACAGTTTAAAACTGGATTTAGCAAAAAATACTTTTTCAAAAAATCAAGAAATCACATATTGTGTTGCAACAACTATATTACTAGATGCATTTGATAATAATGCTGATTTTTTACTTGTAGATAATGATGATGACTTTTATATATTTGATTATAATAGAAAAGCTTTAGAAAAATGCTCAGGAAGAGAAATGATTTTACCAATAATTCACTTACATGAATTACAAAAATTAGTTACAGGTAAGCACGATCTTGCTAAAAAAACTTTAGTTAAACATCAAATAGATCCTGAAATAGTTTAAACTATTTAGAAAACTATTATCTAGTTACCTAAAATTTCAGCAACTCTTTTTTCATGTTCGCTTTGAAAATTGAGATGCTCTTTTTCTACCTTCTGTGAACCATTGTTCTGATTTTCTTTAACTTTTAAATACTCTTTTTCTAAAGCTTTAATTTTCATTTGATAAATATTTTCATATTTCATATTTTTAATTTGTTTTTCTTTCAACCTTATTAGTGAATCTTTTAAATATTTATTTTCTAAAAGTTTTAATTGAGATAATTTTTCTCTAACATATGATAAATCTTTTGATTTTGGTATTATATAAGGAGTTACTATAATAACTAAACTCCTTTTTCTAATATTCCCCTTATTATGGGTAAATAATCTTCCAAAAATTGGAACTTCGCTAATACCAGGTACTTTATCTTCAGTTAATTCCTCTTTATCTTCAATTAAACCTCCTAAAATAACAGACTCACCATTTTTTACAATTGCAGTTGTTTTTATCTCTTTTTTTGTAGTATCTGCGTTTCCACTATTTGTCGTAGTTGTTTTAATATCTTCTAAAATTGTATTTATTTCTAGAGTTACTTTATTATCATTTGAAATTCGAGGTTTTACTCTTAATGTCAACCCAACATCTTCTCTTTTGAAATTTTCTTTTGTAGTACCTCCATCTGTAATACTTGATGAAGTCTTTACAGATATGGTTTCACCTACATATATTGAACTTTCTTTATTATTTATTGCTAAAATTGAAGGTTCTGATACAATATCTAAAGCACCGTCTTGGTTTAAAAGACTAATAGATGCACCAAGAGCTAAACCTGAAGCAATTGTAGGAATTACAAGACCTATGTCACCTGGATTAAATGCAAATGAACTTCCTCCATTTAAACTTGATGCAAAAGTACTTAAACCATTTTTACCTGTATTACCTGCTTTTATTCCATATTTAATTCCCACTTCATCAAGCAAACTATCACTTATTTCAATAATTTTAGCTTGTACATAAACTTGTGCTTTTTCTTTATCTAGTTTCATAATAAGTGTTTTAATATACTCGATTTCATTTAATAATCCCATTATAACTATAGAATTTGATTCTTCATCAACTGAAGATAAAGGTTTACTATTAGGATCTAAATATTTCTTTTTTGCAATAACATCATTAAGTATATTTATTACATTTTTTGCCTCTACATTTTTTAAAGGTATAACTTCAACGACTCTTTTAAGTAGTGAATCTTTTAAGTCGATTTTTTTTATATACTTTTTTAAATACTTTACATTTTCTTTGTTTCCAATAATTACAATGGCGTTACTCTCTTTATTAACTACAATATTAGTTTTTTCTGTTAAAATTTTTTCATTAAAAATTGATTTAGCAATAGTATCAATATTCTTTTTTGCATCATTTGCTTGGATATTATTAAGTTCAATAATTTCTAAATACTTTTGAGATCCTTCAGTAATCATTTTTATAACTTTTTTCACAGTTTTAATATTATTTATAAAATCTGTAACTGCTAAGGTATTTGAGTCTATATTGGTTACTATTATTGCATTTTTTGAAATTAGATGCTTTACTTTTGAAGCTATATAATCAACATTTACATTATGTACTTTAAAAATTTCTGTTAACATTTGATTATAATTTTCTTCTTTGTATGTACTTGAATTTATAACAGGAAGATTATTTTTTGTACTTTCATCAAGCTTTATAACTCTTAATATATTATCTTCGTTGAGTAATGTGTGTCCTTTTGATTTTAAAACAAGCATTAGTATTTTTATTAATTCATTTTTAGAAACTGTTTTGTTAGAAATATAATCTATTTCTCCATTTATTTCTTCAGTTACTAAAATATTTTTATTTAAAATTTTTGATGTAATTGTTATTAACTCCATAACCTTTAGGTCTTTAAAATTAATGTCAATCTTTTCTTCAGCCCAAAGGTTTGTAGTAAAAAAAGTAACAAATAGAAAAGAATAAATTAATTTCACTTAATATCTCCATTATAATAATTTAATAATTTATTATAATGGAATTAATATAAATTGTTACTGCAAAATAATATTTCGAGGTATTTTAAGTACTAGACCATTTAATTCTTTTTTTGAAAGTTCTATATAAATAATAATTTCTTTTTGAAATTCCTTTGATTTAATATTAATATTTTCTTGTTTTAAAAGATATTCTAATTTTGAAAGTTCACTATAATCACATTTTAATTTTATTGTTTCGAGTTTTTTATATTCAAAAAATTCACTAATGTTTATAACTTCATTTACACTAGATGAATATGCTCGAACTAAACCACCAGTTCCTAGTTTAACTCCTCCAAAATAACGTACTACGATAACAGCACTATTAATAATTTCTGCTCCAGATAATACAGCAAGTGAAGGTTTTCCAGATGTACCTCTAGGTTCTCCATCATCACTACAATTTTCAACAATCTGATCAAATTCATTTAGATATCTATAAGCATAAACAAAATGTCTAGCTTTTGGATGTTCTTTCTTTAACTTATTCATAACTTGATTAAATAAGTTATAAGGCATAAAAAATGCAATAAATTTAGATTTTTTTTCTTCATAACAATTATCAAATTGATTTTGAATGTATTTCAATATATTTCCCAATAAGTAGTCTAATAAAAGTATATATAAAGTAGTCTTGATAAAGATTTAACTATAATGCAAAAATGAGATTAGACCAATATTTAACAATAAATTATAATATTCAAAGTAGAAATAAAGCTGCTGAATTAATTAAAGCAGGCAAAATACAGATTAATGGAAAAATTATAAAAAAAAGTTCTTTTGTTATAGATGAAACATCAGAAATACAAATACTAGAAGATGATTTTTTTGTAAGCCGTGCTGCATATAAACTAAAATTTTTTTTAGAAGACTTAAATAAAGTTCAAAAATTGTCACTTTTGGATAAGAACACTTTAGATATTGGAAGTAGTACTGGTGGTTTTACACAAATATTACTACTTAATAATGCAAAAAAAGTGACTTGTGTTGATGTAGGTTCAAATCAATTGCATGAAAAAATTAAAACTGAAGAAAAAATTTCTTTTTTTGAAAATACAGATATTCGAAATTTTAAGTCAACTGAAATATTTGAAATAGTTACTTGTGATGTATCATTTATATCAATATTATATATTATTGAAGATATAAATAGATTATCTTCAAAAGACATTATTATTCTTTTTAAGCCTCAATTCGAAGTTGGAACTAATGTAAAAAGAGATAAAAAAGGTGTAGTAAAAGATAAGAAAGCAATTGTAAAAGCAAGAGACAAATTTATTGCATATACAGAACAATTAAACTGGAAATTAAATTACTCATCAATCAGTAAACTACAAGGAAAAGATGGAAATGAAGAAGAACTTTTCTACTTTAGTAAATAAAGACACAATTACATCAATAGCCATTGGTGGTTTTGATGGAATGCACTCAGCTCATCAAGAATTATTTAAACAATTAGATAGCAATGGTGCTATTTTATCTATTGAATCAAAATATGCAACATTGACTCCAAAAAAATATAGACAAGAGTATTCAAAATACCCAATATATTACTATGTACTTGATGAAATAAAACATCTAAAAGGAAATAAATTTATTCAACTTTTAAAAAAAGAGTATCCTAAACTAAAAAAAATTGTAGTAGGATTTGATTTTTGTTTTGGTAAAGATAGAGGATATTGTATTCAAGAGTTAAAAAATATATTTGATGGAGAAGTAATTGTTGTAGACGAATATAAAATTAATAATATTCCAGTTCACTCAAGAACCATCAGAGAATATATATCTAATGGAGATTTAGAAACTGCAAACAAGCTTTTAAATAAAGCATACAAAATATATGGAACACAGGTAAAAGGTCAAGGTATAGGTGCGAAAAGTTTTGTGCCCACAATAAATTTAATTGTAGAGAATTTTTTATTACCACAAGAAGGTGTTTATACTACTAAAACAATTCTAAATGATATTGAATATAACTCTATAACATTCTTAGGACATAGAGTTACAACTGACAATTCATACGCAATTGAAACACATATTTTTGATGAAAATATAATAAATAATGATTATGAAATACAAATAAAGTTTTATAAAAAATTAAGAGATAATAAAAAGTTTGATACATATGAAAACTTAAAAGAAGAGATTTTCTCTAATATAAAAGAATCCAAAAAGTATTTTTTGAATAAAAATAAGACTATAAATACTTATTAATAAGCATTTAGATAAAATAATACTATGGTAGATAAAGTATTTGAAAAATCAATAATAAAACAATTCGAATTCGATGAAGAAGTAGCTTCAGTATTTGATGATATGCTAAACAGATCAGTTCCATTTTATAAAGAAATGCAAAGATTATCAATAAATTTTGCATGTAACTTTTTAGAAGAAAATGACAAAGTTTATGATTTAGGCTGTTCTACAGCTTCAACATTAATAGAACTAAGCAAACACTATGAACATGATTTAGAATTAATAGGCATTGATAATTCTATTGCTATGTTAAATAGAGCCTCTAAAAAAGCAAAAGCTTTTGGTGTTGATATAGAACTAATAAATGCAGACTTACACGATGTAGAATATGCAAATGCAAAACTAATTTTCTCAAATTATACATTACAATTTATAAGACCACTTCAAAGAGAAAAATTAGTAAAAAAAGTTTTTGATTCATTAGAAGATGAAGGCATATTTATTTTTAGTGAAAAAGTTATATCATCAAACTCAAAATTAAATAAACAAAGTATAGATGAATACTACGAATTTAAAAAGACACAAGGTTACTCAGAATTTGAAATATCTCAAAAAAGAGAAGCTTTAGAAAATGTTTTAATACCATATACAGAAGATGAAAATAAAAAAATGATATTAGATGCAGGATTCTCACACTGTGAAACACTCTTTAAATGGGTAAATTTTGCAACATTTATAGCAATAAAATAGAAAAGTAAAAGGATTTAATAATATGTTAGAAATAGGAAATAAAGCACCAGAATTTTGTGCTCCAAATCAAGATGATGTAGAAATTTGTTCAAGAGATTTAGATGGAAAATGGATAGTATTATATTTTTATCCAAAAGATTTAACACCAGGTTGTACTACACAAGCTTGTGATTTTACAACATCGCATTTAGAGTTCGATGATTTAGATGCAGTTATCTTGGGTGTTTCTCCTGATGATACTGCTAAACATAGAAAATTTATTGAAAAGTATGACTTATCTATTACTTTACTTGCGGATGAAGATAAAAAGATTTGTGAAGATTATGGAGTATGGCAACTTAAAAAATTCATGGGAAAAGAGTACATGGGAGTAGTGAGAAGTACATTTATAATCTCACCTCAAGGAGAGATTGCAGCAATTTGGGAAAAAGTAAGTGTTAGAAAAAAGAAAACAGTAAAAGGTGAAAAAATAGAAATTTTACATGTTAATGAAGTAAAAGAAAAACTTCAAGAATTACAATCAAATTAATAGGATACTTAAATGAATAAACTTTTACTACTTAGTATTACAATATTATTATCATTAACAATAGCAAATGCTAAAACAACTGTTTGTTACAAAAAAAACTGGCAATCTCCATCTACAATTGAAACAACTACTTTAGATGGAGGAGTTTGTGAAGGTAAATACTCTCTTCAAGAAATGAAAAAAATGGGATGGAATATTTTAGATATTAAAATTGATTCAGAACAAAATAATCTAAGCTATCAATATTTACTTACTAATGATCAAATAGTAAATACGAAAGTAGTAAAAAATGTACAAATTAAAGAAAAAAATAATTTAAAAGAAAAATTCTCTCTTAAAACAATTCCTATAAAAATTACTAATATAACAGAAAATAAAACAACTATTGATGTTGGTAATTTAACAATTGGTCAAAGCGGTGTTGTTGTACATGTTTATAATGATGATAAGAAGTTAATAATATCAAATGCACAGGTTATCGAATCAAATAAAACTAGTTCTATAATTAAGTTTTCAAAATTTGATGACTTGACACAAGAAGCACTTCCAAACTCAAATAGAATTGTTCAAAAAAATGATATATTACTTTTAAATTATTTGTATAATGCATCACTTTTAATAGCACCTAATTTAGATACTTTCCAAACTATAAAATCAAATTTTATAGATAATAATTTTTTACATTCAGATATATTTGCAACAAAACTTAAACAAGATAGAGAACCTTATTTAACAAAAGAATATATTCAAAATTATGCTATTTCACAAAACCTAGGAACTATTTTTATAGTAGCTAATCAAAATATATATATATTAGATACTAAAACATTAAAAGTATTAACAATTTATCAAATATCATATGATACAAGTAAAGCAGAGATGCCATTTTATACAAGAGTTACAGATATAGAATCTTCAAATTTTAATATAGAATTCTTATCAAATAAAAAAAATCTAACATATGACGAATATTATAAAAAATTATTAGGATTAAAATAATGATAGAACAAAAACATTTAGACTTCATAACAAATATTGTTGGAAATGAAAATGTGAAGAGTGACAAAGCTCACTTAATTGCATATAGTTATGATGCAACAAAATCAAGATTTGAACCAGATGCTGTTGTATTTCCAAAAAATGAACAAGAAATTTCAGAAATTCTAAAATACTGTAATGAGCATGAAATTGTTATAGTTCCAAGAGGAGCTGGTTCAGGATTTACAGGTGGGGCACTTCCTGCAAATGGTGGTATTACTCTTTCTTTAGAAAGACACATGGACAAATTACTTGAAATAGATATGGAAAATATGGTTGGTGTTGTACAGCCAGGTTTAATTAATATGGATTTTCAAAAAGCAGTTGAAGCTGTAGGACTATTTTATCCACCAGATCCAGCAAGTGAAAACTATTCTACTCTAGGTGGAAATGTATCAGAGAATGCTGGAGGAATGAGAGCTGCTAAATATGGTATTACAAAAGATTATGTAATGGCACTAAGAGCAGTTTTACCAAATGGTGAAATTATAAAAGCCGGTAAAAAAACTATCAAAGATGTTGCAGGTTATAACACTGCAGGTATTTTGATAGCAAGTGAAGGTACATTAGCAATAATTACAGAAATTACCTTAAAGTTAATTCCAAAACCAAGACATAAAAAGACCTACATGGGAATATTTCCAAGTGTTGAAAATGCAATGAATGCTGTGTTCAAATCATTAGCAAAAGGTGCAAATCCAGTTGCTATGGAATTTTTAGATTCATTAGTTATTAAAGCATTAAGAGATAAGTTGAATGTAGATCTTCCTGAGAGTGCTGGAGCTATTTTAATTGGTGATGTAGATGGAAACCTTGAAGATGAAGTAAAGTTTCAATTATCTACATTAAAAGAATCATTTGAAGAAAATGGTTCAAGTGACTTTATAGTTGCACAAAATGAAGAAGAAGGAAATAAGCTTTGGTTCGCCAGAAGAAATGCTTCTCCTGCGGTTACAATCTATGGAACAAAAAAACTAAATGAAGACATTTCAGTTCCAAGATCTAAACTTCCTGAAGCTTTAGCTTCTATATATGCTATTGGAGATAAATATGGCTTCCAAGTACCTTGTTTTGGTCATGCAGGAGATGGAAATATTCATGTTAATGTAATGGTAAAAGATAAAGATAATGAAAAAGAAATGGAAGATGGACACAAAGCAATTGAAGAAATATTCCAACTTGTAGTTGATATGGGTGGAACCTTAAGTGGTGAACATGGAATTGGAACATCAAAAGCTCCATTTATGTCAATTGCTTTTAATGATGCAGAGATGGAATTATTTAGAAGTATAAAAAAAGCTTTTGATCCAAAAAATATTCTAAATCCTAATAAAATGGGATTATGATGAAATAATGTATGAAAATAATAGTGAAAAAGGCTTATTAAAAAAAATTTTAAAAAGTTTAGAATCTTTTTTTAATGATGACACTACATATTATGCAGCATCTCTAAGCTTTTTTACTATATTTTCAATTCTACCTATTATTGCATTACTTATTGCAATAGTTTCTAACTTTCAAGAGTTTGATAATTACTTAGATATACTCACTGCGTATATCATAGATATTATTAATCCAACACATTCAGAAGAAATAATTAATTCAATAAAAAATTACATTTCAAACTCTAATCAATTAGGAAGCATAGGAATTATATATATGCTTTTTGTATTTATTATGTTTGTTAAAGATTATGAGTATATTGTAAATAAAATACATAAAACAAAAAGAAAACCTATATATATCTCATTTATCTTTTATTCAATATTTTTTGTATTAACTCCTACTATATTCATAGCATTTAATATTATTATGTCATATTATAATAGCACCATTTTTAATAGCTTGATATCTTATATATTTTCATGGTCAATTTTCTATGTTTTATTTAAACTAAGTGTTAATAAAAAAATAGATACAAAAGCCGCATTTTTATCCTCTTTCATAACCTTAATAACCCTTTCGTTTACAAAAAACTTATTTATATATTATGTAATTTATAATAAAACGTATACTACTATTTATGGTTCACTAGCAACATTATTATTTACATTCTTTTGGATATATATTTCATGGATAATATATTTATATGGAATTAAAATATGTTATAAATTAAACTTAAAAAAGAAGATAAAAAAAGAGGACTAAAAAAAAGCTTAGCATAAACAACGAAGAGTTGAATAAGCTAAGCTTTGTGTGTAAATACTCAAGAGCTGGCAGTGGCCTACGTTTCCACAAGGGGACCCTGCAGTATTATCAGCGATGAAGAGCTTGACTTCCAGGTTCGAAATGGAGCTGGGTATTTCCTCTTCTCTATAACCACCAGCAAAACTGAGTAATCAATATAC